>Ga0181413_1000105_pt1 | contig 22110 bp, 25 predicted proteins | sample 36SPOviralmetaG_FD_130111 | JGI IMG/M metagenome (GOLD analysis project Ga0181413, IMG submission 130111) | Marine viral communities from the oligotrophic San Pedro Time Series (SPOT) site, San Pedro Channel, CA, USA - 36 SPOT_SRF_2012-09-28 | ecosystem: Environmental > Aquatic > Marine > Strait... | reverse complement strand
AGAGATAATCTTACCTATATTGATAGCAGATAAAATACATAAAGCAATTTCACCTGACCCATCAATGTGATTGATAGGATCTGTTGGTAATGTAATCTCTTGACAGAGGTTACTCATGCTTACCTTATCCTTAAATGAACTATGACTATTACAATGATCCATGTTCATTATATAAAGACGACCAGTCTCTGCTCGTTCCTTTAATATATCCATGATCAGTTTCTGTGCACCGATAGTCTTCTTTGGTATGCTTTCGTCTAACTCATACTGGACGTATAGACTATCAAAATCCTCTGTACCAAAACTATCATACAACCCTGGCACATCATGAGGAGAAAAAAGAGTAATCTCTTTATTCGTGATGAACCTCTCGTAGAAGAGTTTCGATAGTTGTATACTGTAGTCAAGTTTTCTTACCCTGTTGTCTTCAGTTCCTTTATTGTTCTTGAGAACAATGATGTCTTCTATTTCTTGGTGCCAGATGGGGAAGTGGACAGTCGCTGATCCACCTCTAATGCCATTCTGAGTGCAGCATCTGACAGTACTTTCAAACTTTTTGAGGAAAGGTACAACGCCTGTGTGTTGTACTTCTCCACTACGGATTTTGCTGTTGATACCCCTGATGCGACCTGCGTTGATACCGATCCCCGCACGTTGTGCAACATATTTGCCAATCGCCATATCACTGCTAAAGATAGAATCGAGGGTGTCATCAACATCAACAAGAACACAACTAGCAAACTGTCTAATTGGAGTTCTAACCCCTCCCATGATAGGTGTGGGGATGTTGATTTTGTGCTTTGAGATTGCGTCGTAGTATTTTCGGACATATTCTAACCTGTAAAATTTATCATCATCTTGGAAGAGTGTTGCAGCAACCATCATGTACATGAACTGTGGTGTCTCATATGTTTCACCAGTCGTTCTGCACTGTACCAAGTATTTATCTGCTACTTGTCTAATACCTGCATAGGTAAAAAGATAGTCTCTATCGTGATCAATATAACTATCGAGTATACCCCATTCTTCCTTAGTAAACTTATCGACGATTGTAGGGTCATATACACCCCCCTCAACGCACTTTTGAATGTGAGTCAATAAAGAAGGATGGTTGTCTGGATGATCACCATAGACAGATTTTCTTAAGGAAAATAAAAGAAGTCTAGCAGCAACATACTGATAGTTTGGTGCCTCAAGATCAATCAAATCATTTGCTGATCTAATAAGAATCTCTTGGATGTCAGAACTTTTGATTCCATCAAAGAACTGTAGGTTTGCATTCACTTCTATATGAGATTCAGATACACCTGCGAGTCCTTCGCAAGCAAGTTCTACCATCTTATGAATCTTGTTAATGTCAAGAGGACATTTAGAACCATCCCTCTTGATAACATTTATTTTAGTTGCTTCTGCTGTTGGTGTCATACCTTTTTCCATTCACTAAGTTTAACGTGTGCTTCTAATCCGTTGTAAGTATTAAATTCTACCAGAGATTGAACATTATGTCCACCCATTGTCATATCATTAAGATCTTTTTCAACCAAATGTGTTGGCCAAATGACAATTTCGTAACCCCTGTCAATAGCATTTGACATACGTTTGACTATCTCTGGGTTTCGTCTCTCGTTATCGAAAACGAAGACTGCCTCTTTATCTTTAATCGTGTCCCAATCTATATCGGCACCTGCCATAGCGATTGCATTGTCAATAAAGAGACTATCAAATGGTCCTTCTGTAATGTATACAGTTTTTTTGAAGTCAACTCTGTTCAATCCAAATACTTTGGTTCGAGAGTCATCCAACATGACCGTGATGTAACGTAGTTTATCTCTTACATCAAGTGATCTCCCTTGGAAACCAAACCATTCTCCTTTCTCATCGATGAATGGGATAATAACTCTGGGATGATCTTTATTGACATTTGTAAAAGTTGGTTTTTGTGTGTTTACCCATGTACAAAACTCATCAACGTAGTATAAATCAGAGAAATATTTCTCTGGAATCTTTCTACCGACGATGTATTTTTTTGCGGGGTGCGATATATTTAGTGATCGGATATCTTGCAGTTCTCCCTTCTTTTTGAATGTTGGTTTATCAAAATCTAGTTTAGGTTCTGGTACATTAAATCCTCCATGAACACCCTTCTTTGCTGTTGTACCTGCCTTGTATCTCTCCATGATATACTCATCATAAAGATCACTTGCTTGGTCTTTTAAGAAATTAGCAAAGGACCTACCTACACCACAGTTGTGGCACTTGTAGATAAGTCCTGCTTTTTTCTGGAAGAGATAACCTCTTGCTTTGTTTTTATATTTTTGTGAATCACCACAATAAGGACACCTAAAATTATAGGTGCCTTCTTTAATCCTTTTAAATTTGTCCAGTCTTGCTGATACTAAATTAGTATAGAGTAAATCAATCACTAAAGGTAGTTACTTAACTAACCTTTCTATTGTACTATTACCTGGGTCACTTGTCAAGTTTCTCATGATGACTTGCCCTGGAAGGGATATGATAAAACTTATTACTACGAGTCCACCTGCTATAGTCCACATTTTCTTTTCCATCAATCTTAATCTGTCATCCACCTTACGAATATCACGTTCACATCCCTTCTTTATTGATTCAGTCTCCCTAGTCATATCTTTATGCAGACTGTCTATCTTTTCAAATAGCACTGCGTCGATCCTGTCCTGTTTATCTAACTTCTCATTATGAACCGCAAGAAGTTGCCCCATCTTTACAGAATTTTCCTGTAAGGAATCAACGACCTTTTCAAGTCTTTCTAGTATTGCTGTATTAATGTCCGACATTACCTTGTTGCGTCTTGTTCTGCCCCTGCCCTTGCCTGTTTCTTTAACTGTTGAGTCTTCATTTGGAGTTGCTTTGCTAACTCTTGCTTCTTCATTTGAACCTTCTTCTTCTCAATAGCGATCTTCATCTGTGCTTGCTTTGCCTTCATCTGCTGATCGCCACCGTTCTCTTCTTGAACGTTCCTCATGTGCTTCATTCTCTTGTCGTAAAAGAACTTACCTGCCATGGCGGGAAGTATACGTTCTATGCTTATGTCATTTCTATACTGTGGCATGATAGACATGCGAAGTTTCATTTTAAGTTCAGCAGGACTATTAGCATAGATAATAGTTTCTCCAACTGTCGGTATAGTAACCTTATATTGGTATAGTTTGGATGGTTCTGTCGGATTTTCTCTGGATTCTTTTTGTATTTTTTTCTTTTTAATTTTCTTTCTGAACTTTATGACAGGATCATACCCCGCATTGGGACCAGTTGCAGCAGCACTGCCACTGAAACCGCCTGTTCCTGCTGTCATCATTTCTTCGTTCATTAGATCTTGTCTAGTTCTTCTTGAAGTGTAGGATCAATGTCAAGTTCTGGCATCATCCCTACTGGGTATTTATTCAAATAAAGTAGTAGAGTCTTAAGTAAGCACCAATATTCTCTCTCAAATTTAAAAAAGAGCAATGGTGTTGCTGCTTCGCCAAAGACATTATAAAGTATGATGAGGTGATTTAAGATTAAAGGGATCCTTAAAGGACCCCCTCTTAAATATCTTTTCAATAAACGTTTCAAATATTTGAAGCGTTTCACATCTTCATCGAAATCCTCTCGTGTAACACAATGAGGATTTTCATAATGTTTTATGGCGAACAGAATGTAGTTAGACTCATTCAGTTCGTCAAATTTCATTTAGTTAGTTATTAACTGCCGAAGGTTAGTGTTGCTGCACCGTTTGAGATGATCTCTTCTGTACCACCTGCTGAGTTGATCTTCACTCTGTACTTGTAACCGTCTAAGGTTGCTCCACCAAGTGATGCGTATGCAAGTGTTGCAGTTGTGAAGTTAGAGTATGTGATACCTGTATCAAGTCCACCTGCTCCACCAACAATGTCAACCCAACGAGTAGTTGCATTTGCTGTCTGTCTCTGCCATTTGTATGTAAGAGTTCCAGGTGTTCCAGTTGTACTAGTGCTGACTGCGAATGTACCTGCTCCAGAGGAGGAAGTAGAGTTTGCAGGTTGAGAACTTATAGTAACTGCTGATGCTACATCTGCTACAACTGTGTCATCTGTATCGTCACCAGATGCAGATGCTGTTGAGGATACAACTGCTAGACACTCAGACTTATACTTGGTGTCTCCATTATGTGTAGTGTATGTTCTATACAACCACCATCCTGGTCCAGTGATTCCTCTTGATTTGTTTTCAGCAAGTGCTGCTTCAGTAGTATCTACAAATACTAATGAGTATGAGTTTGTGTCTCCACCTTTGACTACATATTCTGCAACTGTGCGAGGAGGATTTCTGCGTACTGCGTTTGCTGCAGTAATAGTTGCAGTTGATCCTGCGTATGTAGTGTGTAGTTCTAGTGCTGTTGCACTTGTTACTTGTTTGACGATATACGCAACCCCACCGAGTTCCAATACGTCTCCGACTACGACAAGGTTGTCAGAAGCAGACGTAAAGTCTCCCGATGTAGTAACTGTAGCATCACCGTTGGTAACTCCAACGTTGGTACCCATTGCCTTTGCGTCAAGTACTCCGTAGATTGACATTTGTTCTCCGTCGGTTTATTTTTCTATGTACTATTTAGCAGCCAACGCTTCTTTAACTTTAGCAAAGAGTTCATCATCTGCTGTAGTCTTAGTTAGTTTTACTGCTTTACCAATAATAAGTAAGCAAATTTCTATTAGTTTTTCTCCAAGTTCTGCATCGTCAGGAATTTTCTTAACAGCAGAATCGATTACTTTGTATGCCAGTGGCATTAAAAATTTTCCAATCATGATAATAAATTGATAGGTCTACCCTATATATACGACTTATGTACCTAATCCTTTACCCTTGTCATAGTTGCTTTTTCCACCATATCTTGCCATAGTTTCAATGTAAGATTTAGAGTCTTTGAACCCTCTCTTCTTAGCATCAGCAGCAGTCTCTTTCTTTTTATCTGCAGCATCTTTATACTTGTTAGTTCCCACAGTAGACTTAGCACCCCTAACTTTCTTAGGTTGGTTGCTACCCTTTCTCATTATCTGTCCTTTATACTTTGCTTTCACAAAGTCAAGTGCAGCATCTTTTGATTCATGTGTAAACTTCATACCCTTAGTTGCTTATCCTTAAGTGCCTGACGCTTCTTAGGATCCATGTTCTTTTCATAGTCTGCTAGTTTAGAAGCAAACTTTTTATTATCCATCTTCTTGATGACTGCTCTGTCTTTCTTGTCAGGTCCTGTGTATGGTCTATCAATTTCTTCGTTCGCTGTTTTTGGACGACAATCATTGACGAGTTTACCACCCTTCATTTTCATGCCTACTTTCTTATGTGTCTTCCAACACTCCCCAAATGTTAACAGTGAAGTTTCAACTTTCCTCTTTTTATCGCCTTCTTCTGAAACTTCTTTTTGACTGTCATACGGTTTGTTGTTTTGGATAAACTGGTTAAAACTATGTATATTGCTTTCATCTACGTCTAGAAAATTAACATACTTATTGTGCTCCTTGTTACGCATTTTCTTTTTAGCAATAGCACCTGCGTCTCTTTTCATTCTGTCTTTTGCAGTTATTTCATCTAACTGATCCAATGCTTTACTTGACCAGTATACTTCTGCATCTTCTTTTTTATGCTTCTTCATTCTCTCATCATGTGCCTTCCTTCTCTCCTCTGGAGGTGCAGCATTACCACCATATCCCACTGCTCTTTTATTTCTGATAGACATCTTACCATAATTTGATGCACCTGCTTCATACTTTGCTTCTTTGACGAGCATACCATCTGCTCCTACTGTCATACCTTTAGGCATAGGTTTACACTTCATATCATCATGGCAGTAGTATTCACCTTTACCACAAGTTTCTTCAGTTGCTATATCAGGACCATCATTGACGTCTTCACTTCTACGTTTCTTTTCACACTTAGGACAATCACAGTCTTCACCATGATTCTTCTCCTGCAAATCCTTTTTTGTAGGATTGATCAGGACATTAGTTTTCTTTTTTTCATTAAGTGCTTTAAATGATAGTAACATTACATTCCTCGGTCTGCCATGAACTTCTTAAATGCAGGAGAGTTGATTCCTTTCTTAGGATCATTCATTCTCTTCTTTCTTTTTTCATCATAGGACATTTCTGACTCTGGTTTATCCTCTTTAGGATTTCTCATTGCCCTATAGTTTTCTGAAAACTGTTTAAAGGATTTCATTTTTTCTCTCTCATTGCTTTTGTTTTTGCAACTAGTCTATCTCTTGCTTCTGATGCTGCCTTGTTAGGACCATCATATGCCATAGCACCCTTTGCAGTTCTTGGTGGTTTTACTTCTCCACCCTTACTCATCATAGGTTTGCCACCATATCCTTCTTCCATCTTGGCATCCCAGTCTCTAGAAAGTTGTGCTACCTTCTCTAATTCTTCTGGTGATAGTGCATTATCATCAGGATGAATCTCTTCTTCCTTCATATGATCTGCTGCCTTGTACATAGGTTTACCAGTTGTCTTAGACTTCATACCTTTTTTGAAGTTCTGGTATGCAGGTGTATTACCTTTCTTATCAGCATTAGTAACGACCATTGCTTCATCAAGATCTTCTCCATCATGCTCAATAACTTTACCGTTCTCATCTTTCTGGTGATGTTCTTTCTTTAGTTTAGAACCTATAACCTTTCTACGGTTAGCAAGATAGGAATCTGATGAATCCTTATCACCATCATTATCAACGTCACCGTCTTCCTTGCCTACAGCGTCAAGTTTCTTCTTCATTTTTTCCTGTATCTCTGCGTATGCAGAGGACATATCGGGTAGTTTGTCGTCGTACATTGTTAAGTTGTCGCTACTTCGTCCTTTTTATTTATCTTCTTAACAAACTCACCAGGTGTCATCTTCTTCATATAGTTGGTAAGTTCATCCGTTCCCCACTCACCCGCAGGTTTATAAGTGAAGAATGTTATATTATTTTTCTCAGTTAAATCCCTTAACCAAGAGCGAAATATATTATCACGCTCATCAATAGAGATGACGTGATTGCTACCCCGACTAACAATCTTAGAAATGATCCCTGTGTTGCTGTTTTCAACGAATGTGCCCTCTTTAAATAATTCTCCATCAAAGTATGCTTCACGCAATCCTTGAGGATCTAGTTTTGGTGCTATCTCAAATAAATTATAAGAGCAATCACCGAAATCGTCAACCTCTTCAACTTTCATTGCAGTTCTTAACGTTCCGTAAAGAGATTGTATGTCTTTATCTTTGATTCCTGATGGTACACCCTTCTTAAATGATTCAAGGTCACCATCTGCTGCTGCCTTTCTCATCTTAGATGCACTCATACCTTCAACACCTTCACCATCTGGGTCACGATCACCTGCTGATGTTACTTTAATTTCATCAAAGGTGTATAGATCACCATTATATTTGTTTGCTAATGAGTTAAACTCACTGACCCTATCCCCGCCCACAACAATATTAACGCTGCTATACCCATCAGAGTCGAGTGCTGTGAGAACATCAAAAATGGTACGCATATCAGCATTATCAATAATCGAGTTCGAGTGATCTGGATATGCTTTCCGCATATATTTAACTTTAGTCCCTGCGTCGAGGGGATTCTTCTTAGGATCCTCCGACCTTGAGGGGTATATTCTATATTCTCCTCCACTTGCTTTTGCCTCTCTTGCTACTTTGTCTAGAAGTTTTTCATGTCCAGTAGTAGGAGGATTAAACCTTCCAAAGGTTATTGATATACTGCCTTGATCTACACCGTTGCCATCTGCTGTTGGTTCTTCGCCAGATGTTTGTGCTCCTGCACCACCACCTGCATCTGCTGCTGATATTTTTACTAGTTTCCCATCCTTAGACACATGAGTTACGTTGCCAGATACGTCGGCATACTTACCATATCCTACATGTTTAAGTTTTAATTTTTCTGCTTCTTTGGCAGCGAAAGATCTTTCTGCTTCGTTTAGGAAAGCACTAAACTTTTTCATTTACCCATTTAATTTGAAGTTTGCTTTACTAAAAGTCAATCTGTCTACAAGTTTCACTGGGTGATCTGTCTGTGTGACGAACCCTTCATGAGCAGTTGGTTCTCCATTTAAGTATGGAGTTACTGAACCACTTACTTCTATCTGTTTCATGAGTGACTGTTTCAGTTGGAAGATTTGATCCCACACTTTGAATGTGTATTCATTTACTTCTCCCTTATATTTAGCAGGTAATGTCTTATACATTTCTTCTGCAGGAGGAACAAGACCGTCTCGCACCCATTTGTTTACATGTTTTAGTATCTCTGCGTAATATTTTTTGCTCGGTCTCTTCGCTTTCGCAAGGTTGTAGATGAACTTGAACCAGTTAAACTTCTTCTCGCTCTCTTTAATAACTGCACTAGCTTCGTTGGGACCGACCATATAAGTGCCAGTTTCACCATACAAAACACAACCAAAAGTAGCAGTAGCAGTGGGAGATATTTCGGTATAGTTAGTATGAGGAGCAAAAACAATATGCTCAGTAGTTGGGGCAGAAAAAATATACTCAAGGGTATTAGGAGTATACCTAGTACCACCAGATATGCCAATGTAATCCCCTTGGACAATGCCACCAATCCTAGGAAGATGCCTAAAGCATAAACGAAGGATGTTCGCCACTTCACCTTTGTACTGTTCATCAATGTCCTCATTAGAATAACAAATTTTAACCCTCTTCTTGTTGAATACAGACTTAGTACCAACAAAGAACTTATCATTGCGAGGGTCAGTACCAAATACTATAGCAGGGGCACCATCCCACTTGACTCCTAGAGGAATCTCTTCCTGCATTAGAGTGCACACCACTTGATAACACATTCTTCTACTGAGTAGAACGGTGTCTTCTGGGTGTTCAAGGTGTCTGTTTGGCATCGTATCCCTGTTGTATACTACTATTATAGCATACTCTAGAGCATTGTGCAGACTAGTGTGCCACTTTTATAACTGGTTATACCTTCTTAACTTTATTAAATTTCACTGCTAAGTTTGTGAACTGTCCTAGTTTATGCATAGCACCTACCTTGTTAGTACGAGTAGTAAAATCTAATTCTACTCTAGAACCGTCTGATAATCTAACTTTAAATGCTTGTTTACCACCAGTAGTTGCAACCTTTGCTTCTATTTTTCTAACAGCAGCAACTGCCTCAATAAGAAGATCACTAGACATATCTCGTCTTGCAGTAATCGTAGTTGCTTTTACAAGAAGTAAAGGTACATCTTGCTGCTGTTGTGCAACCTTTTCTGACACCCACTCTTTTGCTTTCTTAAAGTTTTGTGGACTACCTATAAGTTTTATAAGTTCGTCTTTGATAATCTTAAGATTCATATCATACAATGCATCGTATCTAGCACTATCCATCTTCTCAAACTCATAGGTTTTTAATGCTAATGTATTCTTACCCCAATCCTTTTTATCTTCCTCTTCTATGCCAGGTATTTCTAGATACTGTGGCCACAGTTTATCTTTTATTTTTTCATAATCATTTGACTTACCAAAATAATCAAAGATTGGTTTGACATAGGTATTTAATTTTGGTTCATCAGTTTTTGCACCACCTGCCTTAAGTGATATACCTAGATATTTGTTATTTTTAAACTGTAAAAATATATCCCCAGGATGATTTGCCATTACACCTGCAGGTTTAGCACGATACCCCCATACTATATTTTTGATAGGATGTTTTCTATTGACTCCTTGTATCCATCTCAATATGTTTATAGCATTCTTTACCTTCTCATCAAACTTACCATTCTCTGCGTTATCAATAAACTCTTTCCCTGCCTGTGCATCTTTAGAATTTACAAAACAGTTTAAATTTTTACTCCAGTTTTTTGATACTTGCTGATGAAATTTTTTAAGATCCATTTTACCTACAGAAGTTGCTTTTATACCTGTCTCAAAAGCAATACATGGATATAGTTCTGTGATAGTAGCATTTAATGTGGTCTGTGACATACCACCTGAGATTGGTTTGTATATAAAAATGTAATCTTTCTTTTCTTTCTTATCTTTATTTTCACCTTCTACTTTTGTACACTCTAAAGTGGACTCTGATCTTTGCACACGAGTAACTTTTTTAAATTCTTTCTTTAATGCTGTCTCTACACGATCACGAGAAGTTTCTCTATCAGTAGAGTTCACCATATATTTTACCACACTCTTTCCACCTTCTTTCTTGATGCTATCATCAACACCTTTGATGTCTTTAGCACCTTTTTTAAATGCTGCAAATGCTCGTTCGAGTCGTTGTTCGTCGTTGTCTTCTGTCTTTGCCATTAGTTCAGCAGGTCTCCACTAAGTATTTATCTCAACAGTGCACGAACATACTAGGTTCCTGTCACCATATACATTATCAATCCTACCTACAGCAGGCCAGAATTTCTGTTTAGGTTGATTAGGAAAGCATGCTTCTTCTCTTGTATATGAATGAGTCCACTGACCACACACTTCTGACTGTGTATGTGGAGCATTCTTTACTATCTTAGGTAGTTCAGCAATCTCTTTTCTAATCTTTACCATAGCATCTACGAATCTTTGTAACTCATCAAGTGATTCTGACTCTGTAGGTTCTACCATCATAGTTCCTAACACAGGCCATGACAAGGTTGGTGCATGAAAACCATAGTCCATCAATCTCTTTGCTATATCTTCTGCAGTTACTCCTAGATTACGACAATCAAAGATACATTCATGTGCTACCCAATCACCTTTACCTTTATATAATACCTTAAAGTGAGGATCTATTTTCTTTGCTAACCAGTTTGCATTTAATAGTGCTACCTCTGTTGCATTTCGTAGTCCTTCTTCACCCATCATTCTTATATACATCCAGACAATAGGTAATATAGATGCACTACCATGTTCTGCTGATGATACTTTCTGATCTATGAATGGTGCTAGATGTTCTGCTACACCGATAGGTCCAACCCCAGGTCCTCCACCTCCATGTGGTATACAGAATGTTTTATGTAAGTTCAAGTGTGATACATCTACACCAAATTCTCCAGGTTGACACAATCCTACCTGTGCATTAAAGTTTGCACCATCCATATAAACCTGTCCACCAAACTCATGAACGATACTGCAGATCTCTTTGATGTTCTGTTCAAATACACCGTGTGTTGATGGGTATGTAATCATCAATGCTGCTAGTTCATTCGCTTCTAGACATGCTTTGATTCTTAAATCGTGTATATCAACATTACCATCACCATCACATTTAATACCTACAACTTTCATACCTGCCATGACTGCTGATGCAGGGTTAGTACCATGTGCTGACTCTGGTATCAGACATACATTACGTTTAAAATCTGCTCTTGATTCATGGTAGTCTCTGATTGCCAATAGACCTGCATACTCACCCTGTGCACCAGAGTTAGGTTGAAAAGTCATAGAATGGAAACCAGTAATATCACATAACCATTCTGATAAGTCTTTAATTATTCTATCATATCCAAGGATCTGACCCATGGGTGTATGAGGATGTACGTTACCAAACTCTTCCCATGATACAGGAGTAAGTTCTGCTGCAGAATTTAACTTCATAGTACAACTTCCGAGTGGCATCATACCATGTACTAATGAGAAATCTTTATTCTCTAACTCACGAATATATCTCATCAAGTTAGTCTCACTTCTATACTTGTGAAAGACTTCTTGTTGTAACCATGGTTTAGTTCTTAAGGGTATATTAGTCCATGATTCATCAACACAACTATCCCATACACTTATGATTGTAGATTGATTAGATTCAAATATAACTTGACTATTGATGATAGTATAAAGAGTATCGAATGTAGTTGTTTCATCAATTGATAATGTAATCCAACCATTTTTGATAGTCACATTGTATCCATCAACCATCTTGATTGACTTGAATCTAACTGTATCAAATCCTTCACTATCATCTACAGTAACACCACACCATTTAAGTGCACGAACTAGAGTTTGACGTAGTAACCATATCCTTCTTGCTATTTTTTCTAGTCCCTCTGGTCCATGATAGATTGCATAGAACGCAGACATGTTTGCTAGTAGTGCCTGTGCTGTACATATATTACTCGTTGCTTTATCTCTACGAATGTGCTGCTCTCTTGTCTGCAATGCTAATCTTAATGCAGGATTACCTTCACTATCTTTAGATTGACCTACAATTCTACCTGGAATCTTTCTTTTATATTTGTCTGCTGTTGCAAAGAATGCAGCATGTGGTCCACCAAATCCCATAGGTATACCAAACCTCTGCATACTACCAACTGCTATATCAAATCCCATCTCTCCTACAGGTTTCATCAACACCTGTGCCATAGGATCTACAACTGCAATCTTGACAACATTATGCACTTCACATACTCTTATTATTCCACTAGGTTCTTTGATCTTACCTTCACTATTTGGCATCTGTATCAGAAAACCAAAGGCATCCTCAAACTCTGCTAATGGTATAGGTGCATCCAAATCTACAGTTACTATACTAATACCTAATGGTTCTGCTCTTGTCTGTAAAACTTGAAGTGTAGAGAAAAATACTCTACTGTCTACTAAAAATGTATTTCTTTTAGATGAGTTATATGCTAACGTCATTGCCTCTGCTGCTGCAGTGCCTTCATCTAATAGAGATGCATTTGCTATTGGTAATCCAGTCAACTCTGTCACTAGAGTCTGGAAATTAAATAATGATTCTAATCTTCCCTGAGATATCTCTGCCTGATATGGTGTATAAGATGTATACCATGCAGGATTTTCTAACACATTTCTTTTGATAACAGATGGTGTTACCGTATTATAGTAACCCTGTCCTATAAGACATGGTTTAGGTTTGTTTGCTTGAGCAATATTCTTTAGTTCATTTAATGCTTTGTACTCATCACAACCTTTTGGTAAGGTTGTCTTCTCTCTATACAAGATTGAATCTGGTACAATTTTTCTAACAAGTTCATCTAGATTAGTGAGACCTAAATCTTCGAGCATTTTCTTTTGCTCTTCTTCTGAAGGTCCAATATGACGCTGTGAAAACATCTATTCTCCCAAGGAATGTATGATTGGTTTTTCTGACCTTAATATATTATATAACTCCTTATTTTCAGCAGTAGATACAGGGTAAAACTCAGCACTAGGATCAAACCCATCGTATCTATGTGCTTGATTGATTACGATAGATCCGTTCTCTCCTGATGTAGATCTATGAAATGTACCACGAGGTAGAAACAGTGCACCACTCTGTCTATTAAGGTGTACTATATGATATGGACACTTCCAATCATAGTTTACTATCTCAAATATCCTTTCACCTGATACCACTCTATTATAATCATCTTGAAATCCATGAATATAAAATTGTTTTGCACCAACTATATCATTTGGTGGTGATATTGCAGGACCTTCATGAACAACTAGGTCTGCTGCATTACACTCTTCTACAGATATATCATAGAAAACAACATCGTCTGTCTCACGAAACACACGATGCTTTCTAAAAATTACACTACTCATTTTTTAAATACTCCCACCTTTGACAAGACGTAGAGTGCTAAGATTGTCCAAAAGACAACCTCTAATCCAATGTTGTTCATACCCAGTTTGGTTTGCGATCAGGTTTTCTTAGGTAGTTATTTTTTACCCAAGGTTTTGCTGCTATGTATCTCTTATATGCAGTAAAAGTATCGATATTGTTATCGAATTTAAACTCAGGATACATTGCTCTAGTAAATGTTTTTGGTCTTTCCAAAGTGAATGGAATAAGATGACCTGCTTCTAGTATAGTCTCTTCGCAACTATGGGTTTTACCATAACGATGAGTATACTCTTCACACAATGCCATACCATGAGCAACCAACCACCAAGCATTGATGTTTGATTCATTTGCCCATGCGGTACAAGGATGATTACGAAATGCACCCTTCTCAGTTTTGTATGGTTGACCATCAGTACGATGGATTTTACCATATCCATGACCCCATTTGTCAGAGCATACAATAGATAACATTTGACATGTTTCTAGTGGCATCTTGACGACATGCCTGTCTGGTAAAGACTGAGCAGATAATGTTGGGGATGGATCTGTAACAAAGATATTCATGATTTAAGTATAACACATATTTTTACGCAGGGCAACTAGGAGGTGGAGGTAACTTAGGAAATCTTAATCTCTTCTTCCATCTTTCTATAAAATCTTTTATCTTCTTATCCATTATTCTTCTATCTCAAAAAACCATTTGATAGATTTGATGTAATCAAATGTACAACCAATATCTTTATCACAATTTACATCATACTTTCTGTCACACAAAAACTTTCTTAGTTCATAGACAGAATCAAATCTGCCTTGATGTCTTTCCTGTTGGTCGTACAAGTGATACTTCATGGTTCTTGAAATTTGGGCATACCTGCAAGTGGACTATACCATCCTGTTAGTATATATTTATTTCCTAACATAGGAGGATTCCCACGATGCTGATGTGTCCAAGACCCAGGCCACAACAACGCAGTATTCCTAGTGGGTTTGAACTTCTTTTGTTGATAAAGAAATTCAGTTTCTCCTCCTTCTTCCACCGTGTTGAGATAAATCATCCATGCTATCGCTTTCGATGAGTTCGTCCATGAAGCATTCTCACAATGCCATGAATGATATCCTTCCATGGGGGAAGTTTTTTGTAGGATGGTATTTCCACTCGTCCACTCAGTATTATATTTCAAACATGGATATTTGTCAAGGTAATCTTTTAAAGTTCTATTAAGTAACGATTGATTAATTTCTGATGCTAGTTCTGGCCAGAAAACTTCTAGAGATAACTGCTTATCTTTTACAATACTATCTGATCTAGAACTATATGATATGTTCTGATCTACAACAGAAGTCAACTTACCTATTACCTCCTCAGGTAATACGTTATCATAACGAACTATAAAGTTCATTTCTTTTGTTTTTTTATGTACTCTTCTCTACCATCTTTAGTAAACACTTTCTTTTCATAATCAAAGTAAGGATGTGGTGCAGCACTTACAACAGGACTCTTAGACTTATTCTTGATAACAATAAATCTATCAGCAGCAAATGTCCCTGCTATTTGTACTTCGTACTCATCATCTTTCTTCCAGTTGACACTTCCATCTTTCTTTGTGTGTGCCATGAGTTCGTTGATTCTGTCAATCATATCTGGTGTGAGTTGCATTGTGTTATCTGCACTCAATACATTTTCTTCTGGATCTAGTTTACCAATCATACGTCTCCTTCTTTACGATTTTCAGAATAGTGTACATCAAATTCTCCGTCTGGATATCTATCTTTCAACTTATCTACATTCATTTCAATGATCTCTTCTGGTGATACATCTAATGCTATACATGCCTGTATAAAGTACCACATGATATCACCTAGTTCACGTTTCATATGAAATAGATTCTCTTGACTGACTGGTTTACCTTGGAATAGTATCTTCTTTACTATCTCAGTGAACTCACCTGACTCAGCAGATAGTCCTAGTGCAGCAGTCAGTGCTCTGTGTGTTTGAAAATCTTTAGAGTATAAGTCTCTTAGACGATCTTGGAAATGACCACCGTACTTACTTTCTTCTGATGTTACAGCGTTAACAAACTTTGTATACTTGTTAAAATCAATCATATTTAAGTTCTTGGAAATTTTTCTTAGCGGTAAACTTTGCTGCAATGTCTAGTTCTACTTGACCAGAATCAACAATGTCTGTTTGAGCAGACTCTTCAACATCATACAACCTCATCTTCGCTCTGTCAATACCTACGCAGAATCTTTTATTCATTGTAGGATCGTTGTATCTATTCTTAAGTTGTTTAACCATGATCTGATTCATCTCCTCCAGTTCCTCCGTACTAATGAGAGCGAACATAAGATCAGCAGTGGCAGGGAGACCAAAGGATTCTGACGTATCAGTAAGGTCAACGTCACTACTACCAAAACCAGAACGAGTCGTCTGAGTTGCGGAGACGATAGGTACATTAGTTTCAACTGCAAGACCACGGAGTTCTTCAGCAATCGCTTTAACATAGGTATACGAGTTTACTATAGATCCTTTGTACCTACTAGAGGCACAGATATTTAGATAATCAATGAAGATTATATGAGGTTTAATACTCCTCTTTAGTGCTAGATCGTTGATCAAAGACTTAAAATGTCCAACATGAGCAGAAGCAGTAGGATATTCTTTGATGATTAACTTACCTTGTGTCTTCTTACCAAGAGTAGCAATCTTCTTTTGGAACATTGTTTTTGGTAAATCAGATAATTTTTGAATAGGAATATTCAAAAGGTTGGAGTCAATTCTTTCTGCAATCTTTTCTTCTGCCATTTCAAGAGTAATGTATAAAACATTCTTACCTTGTAATAAACAAGAAGAGGCAACGTGACACATGAATAGAGACTTACCAACACCAGTACCTGCAAGAGCAACATTAAGAGTCTTATTAGGTAATCCACCTTTTGTAATCTTGTTAAAGAAGTCGAGATCAAATGGGATCTTATCTTCTTTACGTTGGTAGAAGTCAAATCTCTCAGTAGCATTGTCTAGGTAATCGTGTCCAACACTTTGATTAAACGAGACACCAAGTGCCTCAGATAAAATTGTGGGGATAGAACCTTTGTCACGTTTGGTATCTTGACCGTCAGCAATCTTGACACTCTCCATAAGAGATAGGTAGATCGCACGCTCTTGACACCACTTTTCTGTAGTATCAACGATCCAATCGTAGTCTGAGGAATCATCGGAAAGGACATTTAAAATCTCCAGTATAAGTTTGAACTGATCTTCAGTAAGGTCAACTCTCTCTTGGCATTCTATTGAAAGAGCATTAAGAGATGGTAGAGCATCATACTGACTAATATACTCATGGATCTCTAGAAAGATAATCTTATGAGATTTGTCAGTAAAGTATTCTACCTTTAAGAACGGAAGAACCTTACGAGCATATCTCTCATTATAGACGAGATTAGATAAAATCGTGAGTTCTAGGTTCATAGGTAATGTAAATAGGTTCCCAAAATATACTTGTCATTAGATACAGGAGGTAATCCTGCATGCCTATACATCCAAGTAGGAGGGAATATTAATATTCTACCACGTTTAGGTGAAACTGACAACTGTAAAGGTGGAAAAGATGTTTCTCCTCCTTCTGCTACATCATTCAGATATAAAAATATTACAAGAAATCTACGAGCACTATTGTAATCATATACATCTACATATTCTTTAAATTGATCATAGTTATTTGGTTTGTACCATTTCAAACGGAACTCTTCAAAACAATATTTTCCAGGAAAATCCACTCCCAACTTTAGATCATCCATGTATAACTCAGTAGCATCTACAAAATGCTGTTCAAGTTTCTTATGAATATCTACCCATAGAGGATCTTTAAGTTGCAGTCTTTGTGTTAAATTTAGTTGCGTGAATGTAGGTCTGAACTCTCTATCAATATACTGGAGGTCGGACTTTCCATACGCTTCAAGTATCCCCTGACAAAAATCGTCAGGCACCATTGCATCATACGTCTTAACATAATCTACTAAGTTAGTTGCCATATCTAAACTCTTTTGCTGCTGCCTCATCTAACTTTTTCATTACTTCTTCTGTGAAGTATTTGTCAGGATCCTTGAGCATAGCAGAAGGGTAGACGCTAGACTCCCCAACAACAATACGGTTTCCCTTACGCTCGAAAACTCCATGTTTCTCACCCAACTCCAGTAATCCGTAGTATCGATCAAGACCACGATCATAGTATAATCTAGTTTCAACTGTACTATTCTCCTTCGTTAAACGTGACTTCGCATTTTTACATTTGATAATGTTACCAACTACTTCTTTCCCATCCTTCTCTTTCTTCTTAGAAAGATAAATGATACTTGATGCTGCATATTTTAAACCACTACCACCGCCCATTTCTTTTGTAGGAATATAGGCACCTACTACATCATATGTATGATTAGTGACAAGTAAAGGTACGTTTGCTTTACCTAATTTTAATGTCAATACTCTAAAAATAGACTTAACAACTTGTGCTCTTGTCATGTCTCTAGTTTCTTTACCTGCTTCAGAGTCTTCCACTTCTTTAGATGTTGATAGCATACCTAATGAATCAAGAACAAACATCATAGGTTTCTGATCTTTCATTGTCAGATACTTATCTAAGATCTTTATTGATTGTAGACGAAACTCTTGTACTGTAGTTACAGGTACAATCAACATACGTTGAGAATCAATACCTCTATCCTCAATCATCTGCTTTGATATAGCAGACTCAGACTCAAAATATATTACCCCTGCGTCTGGGTTAGACTCAAGAAAATGTTGAACAATGCCAAGGCAAAAGAAAGTTTTACCAGTGCTAGACTCACCTGCGATAGCAGTGATCTTATTCCCTGGTACACCCCCATAGATACTTCCAGAGCAGAGAGCATTAAAGATATAACTACCAGTGTCAATGTAACCGCTAGTATCTCCTGCTGAAATACCGTCGGATACAAGACTAGCATACTCATTGCCAATTTCACTCGCAACATCCTTTAAAAAATTCACTCATTTACCTCCGTAAGTTTAGTAATAAAATTAGTACGTTTCATGGCACGTTCAAACCATTTTGCTTCTGACTCATCGTCAAAGACTTGCTCTCTTTTGTCTGGTATACCAAATGCTTTTTGATACTCAACAACATATTTCATGTAAATAAAAACTCCAATGATGCTACTTTTTCGGGTTGCCAACCAATCGTATCAAGTATAACTTTTATAGGATCTAAGAAAGTTTTTGTGAACTGTAAGTCATAGTCAATGTGTTTGTTAAGTTCAAACTCTTTAGGGAAAGTGTTCAGATAACTGATAACATTTTCACTCATCCTGTTTGGTGTCTTAAGATAAACAAACTTGACCTTTTCACCATCCTGTATTAGAGGATACTTATGTGTTAGTTTATGCTTCTTGTTATAGAAGTTGTATAATAGAGCACCTCTAACATGTATCGGTGTTCCTTTACTATAGATTGTTGTCGGGTTCGCCCACTTATTTATCCCATTGCACCCACGAGGGAATGAGATATCTTCAACAGGTAACGATGAGAACTGGTTCTTGAATTTTTTAATGAATGCCTGTGCTTCTTTCTCATCTTTGTTGACAATAACCTCAAGACATTCACGAATAGCATTACGACATGCCATAGGTGTAGATGACTTAACTGCCTCTAGACCCATGATCTTTAGTTTAGGTTCCTCGTATTTTACACCTTCACTGTCCCATACGTTTAGAATATATCTTTTCTTTGCTGTCCATATACCTGATGAAGCGATGTTCTCTCGCTTCATTACCATTTTTTGTTCGTATGCGTTGACGTACCCTGCCAGTTCTTCGTAAGAACGCGAAATAAAAGGTTCGAGTTCCACTTGACAGATCTTATCAAGGAACCTGACAACGCTTTCATCAGTTTTCTCTCTTCCCTTGTATACACCTTCGACCAAAGGACCGAGGTTAAGATAAATGGAATCGGTATCAGCAGCAATAACATAATCAGTCTCCTTTGTTTTTAGCGTCTTGTTTAAGAACGCATTCATTTTGTTCTCTATCCATCTGATTGAGACTTGTCCCGAGAGTGTGATCGCTTCAGCGTTCGTAAGATTGTAATACCTGAAGTATTGGTTCCCGATAGCACCGTAGGCAGAGTTAAGTTGAATCTTTCTTGCCATTTGGATGTTGTTGAACTTTGAGATGTCTCTTTTGAGTTGTTCGGTTGGTTGCTTTTCATACTTCTGTTTTGAAACTAACATCTTCTTCTTGTAGATGGTGCGTTCATCATAGATTGTCTGCATCATCTCAGGCAAGAACCCATGTATATCCTTACGATACTGAGCACCGTTAGCACATACTGTTTTGTCCTTATTTATTTCGATCTGTTTCTTAAGTATTCTATCAACAGTTGCTTTTGGGTGTCTCTTTTCACTGAGTGTCTCTGGGGATATATTATACTGCATGATGAGGTGGGGATATAGACTGTTAAGGTCAAAACTAACAACCCAATCATACTTACCTGGAATCGGTTCTTTAACATAAGCACCTGCATACTTCTCATCCTTTTTGATACCACCTCTACGAGGGGGTGGTACAATATTTTTGTCAGCAAGATAGTTGAAGATCATTGTATCCCACATTCTTACCTGTGAATACACATCTTCAAAATTTGCTTTGGCATCATATGCCATTGTGATTGCTAGTTCTAGCAATTTCATCTTGTCTTCAAGACGGTCAATCAACTCAACGTCTTGAATGTTGTACTCCATAAACTTCTGCCAATCCTTCGTATAGAAGTCTTTGAAGTTTTCATACTCACTATGGTCAACCTTTCTCTGTCCTAACTCGACAAAAGCAATATGGTCTAAACGATATGACTCTTGGTTACTATAAGTAAACTTACGATAAAGATCGAGATAGTCAAGGATATTGATCCCACTAAGGTCATAAGCATAGTTCTTCCTTCCTTGGACATAAACCTCCCTTTCATTTGCCCTGTTCCATGGGGATAGACTCTTCATCCATTTTTCCCCCAACACTCTATTTACACGACGAGCAATGTACGGAACGTCGTAAAGGTTGACATTCCACCCTGTAAGTATGTCAGGAGTGTTCTGTGCCCACCATTTTAAGAAGTCTTCTAGTAGTTCATTCTCTGTCCAAAAGATTCTTGCTTCTACATTATCAGGTGCGTCCCACTCTCTAGTTGCCCAACTTATATACTTCTTAGTCACCATATCTTTGATGGAGATAGAAAGCATTTCTTCTGCTGCTTCTTCTACATTCGGGAATCCGTTCTCGCATTGCACCTCAATATCAAGTGCATAGATTTTCATCTGGTCAATTCGATAGTCAACCTCATTTGGATACTCTCTACGAATATACTGATAGACAAATCTTTCATAACCATGGACTTCAAAGTTCTCAACCTGATTATAGGTTTTGATAAACTCTCTTGCTTCCCTTGCAGTTTGAAACTGTATAGGTGCTACTGGACGACCATCAAGAGTTGAACATACTTCTTTACGATTCTTTGAAAGAACATATAAAGATGGAGAGAAGTTAGCACGATATTGTACTGGTTCGCCATCTTCATATCCTCTATACAGGATTGTATCTCCTGCAAGTTGAATGTTCGTATAGAATGAACTCATTATAATTTGTTGTAGATCTCTACAAATTTTGCACTGGGTTCTAGTATAGTAAAGATTGCTTCACTTGTCAAGAACAAATCACGTTGTGATGAATATGGAGGGAAAGGAACTAACTCGTCCTCACCTCTTATCTCATAACAGTTCTCTATTAGTATCGATGGTTCCTCGTCCATCTCCGTTATCTTTCCCAACAGGAACTCGTTGCGCTCCTTGAGGAGGATCAAACGAAGCTCCTGTTGCATCATTTCCTCTTCCACTTTCTGCCTCCATAATTTTAGTGTACTTTGCTTCTACCTCAGGGTAGGTTTCGTATGCACTGATAACCTCTTCAAGTTTCAGCATAATGCTACGATCTTTTGCTAGTGGTGCCCAAGGTTCAAAACGAATCTCTGGGTTACTGTTCTTAGTTATAACTTCACCAGAATCATTCTCAGATAATAACTGAGGTTCTGGAGCATTCTCTAACCATACGCTATAAGGATAACGTAGTTGGAAAGCGACTACATCTTTTGGTTTTTCTTTTGTCGTAACTTCAAACAAGTCAGCGATGATATCTTCACCGTTTCTAGTTCTTACGATTCTTATACTCATATGTTGAATAGGAACTCTTCTATTATACCATAAAAAAGGAGGGTGTCAAGCACTCTCTACCAATCATCATCTGTCAACGTTGGTGCAGGACATGGTGGTGCTGTTTTGTGATAGGTGATGTGTAATACCTCTATGAACACAAGAGAACACACTAATATCATATTAATCTGGAACAACGGATGCTTGAGTAAATTCATTGCATAAAAAAGACCCCCACTATGTAGAGGTCTGTAATCTAGATATATGCGACCTAGAATGTGTACTTAGCACCAACTTTAACACCGTATGCATTGTCAGCAGTCTCGTCTGT
>Ga0181413_1000104_pt1 | contig 22118 bp, 40 predicted proteins | sample 36SPOviralmetaG_FD_130111 | JGI IMG/M metagenome (GOLD analysis project Ga0181413, IMG submission 130111) | Marine viral communities from the oligotrophic San Pedro Time Series (SPOT) site, San Pedro Channel, CA, USA - 36 SPOT_SRF_2012-09-28 | ecosystem: Environmental > Aquatic > Marine > Strait... | reverse complement strand
GCTGTCGCTAGTAGCTTGAGCTACATTATTATTATTTCCTGACCTATCTCCCCAAGCACTAACCCTCTTTGTTGGAATGCTAAATGTAACATTACTATCTGCAGATAGCCATATCTTCAAGTCTGCTATTTCATTTGGATAGTTAGATACAGGAGTAAAGCACTTACTAAATATTTTCCATCCGAAATTCATTTTTATTTGCAGTAATTGATCATTAGCAACATCTTTATTTCTTTCTAATGTTAAAGTACCATCTGTAAGATAAGATATAGTTGTTTTGCCCTCTTGCTCTCCCATATATGACTTTAAAAACATATCTAACCATTCATTTGCTAAATCCTGTAAATTGTCCCACCTTTGATCTATTGTTTCGTTAGCTTGTTCTGTTCTGTTGTATAAATCTGAAAAATACACCTCAAAAGAATATTCTTCCCATCCGTTTCTAGGTGTTACTTCAGGATATAACGAATCAGGAGGTGTTATAAGTAATGAAGGATATTGTGTATTGTGATTATCGTTAAACTCTTCTGTATACCCAAAGAATTTATCACCATAAACCCATTTATCCTTCATTGTTTTTACTATATCTGTTAATCTTACTATTGCCATTACATTACTTTGTTAGGGTTGTTTATTTTTTCTTGTACTTTATTGTCATAAGTATTTTTTGCTGTAATCCAACTTAAATACGTCATGACATGATAAAGATTTGTGTCTCTTACGCTATCTATAGCGTTTTTACCTTCAATATTGAACACTTGCTTCTCTGCCAATAGATAAAGACTATTAAGCCATCCAAATGGCTTTATATAGGTTCTATATAATCCTTTTGTATTCACAGTTCCTGTACTTGTTGTTGTTTCTCCAAATACGAAGGGGAAAGTTTTGCTAATTTTACTGTTTGCTGAGTCAAAAAAAAACTGAACTCCCAAATGATGTCCATTGTAAGTTCTTTAAATTTATCTGCCTTTTCGGCTATTTTATCATCATCATACTCCTCATCAATTTTTCTACATAATATTGCCATCTGTTGAGGTAATATATCAAATCTTCCATTTTCCATGTCTTTAATATACATATCTAATTGAGTAGCTTCAATATAGTCTCCATATGTATTCTTTTTAAAAAATTCTGATGGAAAGAAATATGTTTCTCCTTCAAATTCAAAAGACCTTGTTCCTTTTGGTTTATATTCTTCAGTTAATTTGTTTATTAAAGATAAAACTTTGTTTATTTGTTTTACATCTACTAAAGTTGTTTCTTCTTTTGTCAATCCTGAAATATAACTAAAAATATCAGCATTCATTTTTAGAGTTTGCGTATCTGTAAGTTTTACATCTTTATTAAAGTCTTGCATTAATGGTGATTTAAGCAAGGCGTGTTTGTTTTCTTCTTTGCTTTTATCTTCTTCAGTAGCATTTGTGTAATGCTTCTTAATAATAGTTGCTAGTTCACCCCAATACTTTACAGTTATGTCTTTCCATTCTATTGGAATGACAACATCTCTATCAAAATTTTGACTTTTAATATTAATTGTTATGCTCATTTATTTTTTTTAAGTTAGTTAGTATGTTTTTTTGCATCTCCTCTTTGATATTTATATCCTCTAGTATATCAGTAGTCTCTCCTATAACATCTACTGTAGTTTCAAATAATTCTTCTGCTAGTCTTTCCATCATCTGACCATTTTCTTTAGTTTTTATTCCTGATAAAAACCCAATACAAGAATATAGTATTAAATTAGGTGTCATGTAAGCCCATTCTGTCCTTCTATCACCTGTTTTTACTAATTTATTAAAAGCATTAGTAAAATCTATAATATTTTCTAATACTTCGTTAAAATCAAAGAATTTTTCAGAAGTGTAATCTTCTGTAGCTGAATATACAGTCTTTTGGACAAAACTAATATACTTTTTAAGTATATCTTCGTGATATTTGTTAAGACTATGAAGTTTCATAAAGATTTTCTTATTATTTCGCAATTATATCAATTTTTTTTATATTACACTAGAAGTTTTTAGAAATCACGAAAAGTAAACTACTTTTGCACTATTCCACATATTTTTATTTATTGCCATTACTAAGCAATCCACCATATCATCATGTTTTGCAGATGGAAATTTTACTAATTGCTGTATAAATTCTTCGTTCCATTTTCCTTGCAGTAAACTTACTCTGCCCGATTCTAAAGAGGCAGATATATCTTGCACTCTAGCTACCTTATCTTTTGATGGTGGCTTGTCCTCTCTGACATTTAGTCCTGTTTCTTTTTGTAGTGTTTGCACTATTGACTTTCCTGATGCCTTTGGTTCTACATATATTCTACTTCTGTTAGAATATCCATTTTTTTGTACCCATTGAGGTATAAACTTAACCAATTCAGGAAATTCCTTTCTAACATTTACACAATCTATTATCTGCCACCTGTTATCTTTAAATATATATGCTAACAAAGCTGATGGATCATTCTTTTCATTTGCAGTATATGCAGGGTCAATAACAAAATCAACTGTTGTTTTTTCACCCACCTCCATCATTTTAAATTTATCTATTTTTAGCCACTCTGCTTTTATCATTCCTGAATTTAGTGGTGTTGGTGTTTGCATTAGCTGTCCTGCATAGCCATAACTACCTAATGCTTGTTTATAATCATCTAAAATTGTTTTGCTAAATCTATCTGTCCAAAACAATCCATTTTTATCATAATATTTTTCTAATTTTTTTGGCTTGACATCATCTGATAATTCTGCAGGTATGCAAATGTGTTTATATTTTAATCTGCTTGTATTATCGTACAATAAAAACCCACTTAAATCGTTATCATGTATTCTCTGCATAATAATAATTCTTATTCCCGTTAATGGATTGTTCAATCTCGAGTAAAATGTTGTTCTATACCACTCGTTAGCATTTTCTCTTTCTATTTCTGATGCTGCATTTTGGGGAGATACAGGGTCATCTACTATCAAAAAATCTCCCCCCTGCCCTGTAACTGTTCCTCCTACCGATGTCGCTCTTCTAACCCCCAAAAAATTATTTTCATATCTTGATTTTAAGTTTTGGTCTTTTTTGATGTGAAACAACTCTCCCCATCTGTCTTTAAACCAACTTGAGTTTATTATATCTCTACTTCTTGTTGAGTGTTCTATAGAAAGCTCTGCAGAATATGATGCTGTTATAAATCTAAATTTTGGATTTCTAATCCAACTCCATACTGGAAACATAACAGTTACTAAAAGAGATTTTGTAGAACGAAAGGGAATATTAATTACTAAATCTTTTGTTTTTGGTTTATTGGCTATTATTCGTTCTGCTTCTTCTTGTAAAGCATCACATAGATATTTATGATGCCAATTAGTAGACAGCTCAATACTAGGTTCAACGATATGCCAAGCCTTTTTAAAAAACTCATAGAATGATAGTTCGCATAATTTTTTTTCTAATGCAAATCTAAGTGTTTCATCAGTTGTTGTCAATGTCATCAAGTTTTGCTCTTAGCTCCTCAATGCTCACATCATCATTTAATTCTATTTTTACTTTTTTGGTCGTGTTATCGTTTATCTCAGATGATGATAATTTTGGAACTGTATAGTTAAGTAGTTTAGAAACTGCATTTATATATGCTTCAGGATTTTGATCAAATAATTTATCAAGTGCCATTCTTATTTTAGTTGAATGACCTTCTAAAGCCCATGTTAAAGCATTTCTGCTTATTTTTGTAGCAGTAACATTATTTTTTTCTCCTTTCTTTCTGCCTTCTGTATTTATTTTACCGCCATTTGGAAAATATTTATCAGTAGTGCTTTTATAAGGATTTAATTTGTTGAGGTTGCTTTCTTTCAATTTATGTCTTTTATCTTCACTCATATTTTATTTATTTTTTTTATTAGCGTCTCAAAAAGCCCTTCAGGCTCATCAATCTCCTTTAGTTTTTTTATTGCCCATTCTATACCACTTGTTCCTCCCCAACAATCCCAAGCAATCCCTCCACATCCTTCTGAATATGGCACATCTTTATGTTGTTGATGTCTTTTAAATGATGCCATACGTGCAATCGTTTCTCTACTCAGATTTTCTCTGTTTTTGAGCTGATTGGCTCTTGCAAATCCTACGGGCGTTAGACAATCATTTGGATTATCATTTTCTTCTAACCATTTTAACGCCCTTTTTGCATTATTAGTTGCAGATTGAGGGTAGTCATTATATGTTTCAGCCATTATAGTTTTTTTATAGAGTCAGCTATTTTATTTATGTACTCGTCAAGTTCTTCATCTAACATTGATGCTGTTAAAACTGAGCAATCCATTGCTAACGCTTTTTCTTCATCAATCATATCAATTAACTTTCCTGCTGCTTCAAATACATCGTCATAATTAAATTGGGCTGCTCTTTGTCTAATTGCTGTCAATGCTTTTCTATATATTTTACCATCTTTTCCAAATGGAAATTTATATCTTTCTTTAGTTTCTTCGTTTGCATCCTCATCTTCAAGTAAAAACCATTTAGCGTAATTACCCCAATCATCGCCATCTTCACCTAATAAAGCATTTTCTTCTTCTGTGCTAAAGCTCCAATCTGAAACTTTATCTATCTTATCTTCTTTTATTAATGTTGTAGCGTAATCATAAGCTGTAGAATTTAATCTTGACATAGCATAAAGCTCTTCTTCTTCTTCATGTTCTTGTCGTGTTTCTTCATGGTCATAAGTAAATTTAATTACCATCTCTCGATCACCATCTTCAACATGAACAATAAGCTCTCCATTTGAATGAAGTTCTTTCATTTGTTCTTCGGTAAAGTTTAGCGTATATTCAACATCTTCTTCGTGATTATATGATGGCTTAAGTGTTTCTTCTAAATACTCTCCTTGATTTGCTAATTGGCAATCTTCAAGAGTTTCATATTGACACTCTCCTGTTTGTCCCCATTTGTATAATCCATTTTCACATTCCTCGCAAGGCATAATTTCTATTTTTTTAATTTTTATATTTTATGATTGGTCACAATCTCTGTATAACATTAGCGTTCCACTAACAATATCTATTGTAGTAAAATCTGCCATAATCTCATCTCCTGCTAAAAGTTTAAACCCTCCATTTGCAAAAACTAAAGCATTAAGAGAGTCTTGACCTATATTAGTAGCAAATATATTTCTAAATTTAGTATTTTCTAGTGCTACAATTTTATATACATGAGAATAATCAGTACATCCTGTAATAGTAGGTTGTCCTGCAGGTGCTGATGCTTCCCATACTGTTGTAGGTGTTACTCCCTCCGCAGAATTATCACTTAAGATTACTGTTTGGCATCCACATTTTCCATGTCCTTCATATGCTAAATCAGCACTTATTGCAGGTGCAGAGTTTGATGTAATCATTTTAGGTGGATGGTAACCTGCCATATCTTTTTCTTTTTTTACAAATAAAACAAAATATATTACAATTCCTACGAAATTAAAAGAAATTTTATTAACCTGTCTTTATTCATAACTTTATCTTTTACCATATCTTTATCTTTAAGAGTATTAGATACCCTTAATATACCCTATCTATATGAAATTGGATTTAATTCCATTTTTAAAATTTTTTTTACTTCCAAAAGTTGCTTAATAATTAATTTATTTTCCTATACCTTTGGACTTCTTATAGAATACGCTGTTGCTCATATCGCAACTAGCATATTTGATCACCTTCTTAAAAAATAATATCATGTTTAAAAAATTAAAGAAACTTAATACATATAAGTTTGGCAAAATAACTATACAACTACTTCCTCCAAAAATAACTTTCAACTTCTAAACATAATTAAGAATATCTAATTATGAAATTGGATTTAAAATTAGGATGTGTACGTAAATATGGTTAAAGAACGGAAATCACAAAAATTACGGATTTTACTTTCAACCTTCCCTTTTTTTTTCAAAAACAATCTTTTTTTTAACTTTTTTATTAAAAAAATGCTTTTAAAAACTTTTTAATAAGTTTTTTTGTGAAAACTTGCACAAGAAAAGAAAAAAATCAGCTCATAATAAGCTATTTTTAAAACTAATTTTAAAACATTGTAAAAAATTAAGCATAAAAAAAGACCTATCAATTTAATGATAAGTCTTGTATTTTTAGCGTGTTTTATATTAACAACCTAACAAGGCTAGAAAAAATAATATAGTTAATATAAGATTGCTAGGATTAGTCTTTGGAAGTTGTCCACTCATTATATTTTATTTAATTAATATCTGTTTTTGATCCGTCCCACTCTTTACCATTTAGAAACCATTTAAAAGACTTTTGATAAATGTTTACATTAGGTAAGGCGTTTAATCTTTCTTTAGTTGTTGGAGTAAACCAGCCGCAATTAGTTATCATTAACGTGCGTTGTGGGTCGTTGTATCTGTATGCAATAGCGTTGTTATGTAACTTTAATATTGTTACGTTTGGCAATACTTCTACTGACATATTAGCTTTATTAAATTTCTGTGCGTTCATGAATGCTGTGATACTTTCTTTTGTTATTAGTCTCATTTTATTAGTGTTTTATAGTTATTAATTAAATTAGTTTAACATTTTTCGGATCAATGTACTCGGGGTGTCCGCTTTCATCTTCTAAATCAAAATAATATACAGGAATATCCCCCGTTGATTGTAGTATCTCCTCTAGTGTTAGATTGATCTTGCCCTCTCCTGCTAGTTCATCCGCTAAATATTCACCCCAATATAGATAGTCTTCTTTATCTGCAAACATATAGCTTAAGAATCTTTGTTTTTTTAGTTTGTATTTCATTTTATTAGTGTTTTATAGTTAGTATTATTTATTATATATTTTATCTAATTCAGGGGCAACAAAGTCCCAAAAATTTTCTTCTTTCTTTCTTGATGCGTGTAGGCTTGCAAGTGTTTCGCTGTTTAAATTCTCTAAATTATAGCCGAACTCGTTAGCCATTTCTAAAGACTCTGAAAGGCTTGTATCGTGTTCTCTGAGGTATTCCATCGCCTTGGAATAATAAATGATCTCAACATCCCAAAATCCACCCTCGCAAAGGTCATCGAATATTTCGCTGCTGTCTTTGTGTCCTAGCTCTTCTGAACAGCTCAAATAGTCTAAAGCATCATCATTTAAATACTTAATTGTTAAGCCCTGCAAAGTGTCTCGCATTAATTCATTTTTTGCGTGTTCTCTATCTTCTTGAGTTTCTTTGTAGTTGATCGGGTTGTTTGGGTCGTTCATTGTGTGCGTGTCCATTTTTTAAAGTGTTTTAATAGTTAGTTAATTATTTATTTATATAATGCTTAAAAGTTGTGTAAGTCCTAAATATAAGGCGATCATTAGACAAACCGCAACAACATTAAATATTATCTTATCTTTTTTGCTTGTTATTGCTTGAATGTCGTAATTGTTTTCATAATTTATTTTTTTAAAGTCTGCCGCTTGTTTTCCGTTCATTATTTGTACTTGCTTTGTTTTCTTGTTTGTTATTTTGTAATCAGTCATTTTTTTAGTTTTATGAATTAATAGCTGCGTTAATAGTAAAAGTAATTAAGGCAATAAAGCCGCCCGTATAAATTAAATTAGTGATTGTTTCAAATGTTTTTGTCATTGGTTTATAATTTAGTTAGTTAATTAAATCTTTGGCAAAGATACAACAAAAAAACAAATAACCAAATTATTTACAACAAATTTACAAATTATTTACAATAAATGTTTAATCGGTGTAATATATAGGAACGCCCGCACGAATAACAAAAAAAACTAAATAACCAAATAAAAAAGCAATTATTTTTAAGGCCCATTATCAAGCAAACCTCAACCAAAATACCTAGCAGTTTCAGGGCCTCAGCAGTTTCAGGGAGGGTCGGCAGTTTCAATGAGCAGAAATAAAAAAAAGCCAAGAAAAATAAATTCCTTGACTTCTTTCAACCAAAACACACACAACCTCTTTTATATTTTCACATAAGTCTTAAACCTAAGTATCTTATTGATTATAGACTGACTTACCTTATACATAGATGCTAGATCATGTTGAGTGTACTTACCTGTCTTGTAGTCTGCTCTAACCTTCTGTGCTTCTTCATATGTAAACTTACGCTTGGCATAACCTCCACCTCGCATATCTTTTCTTTCGTATATATTAATACTCATATCTTTTTATTAAAATAGTTATCAATCACTTCTATACTCTCATCTAACCCTTTAGTAACCCTAGCACAATACCCTTGCTCATTAAGGTATGCTATCCATTCTTTCTGTTCTTTGGTTGGATAAGATTTTTTATCCTTCTTTATTTCTAAGAACAATCCATGATAGACACCCCCCCCCTCTGAGGCACCCCCCCTCTCCATAGGAACGCAGATTTGTAAATCAGGAAAGCCTTTAACATATCCTGTAGCCTTAGCCTTAACTGCTTGTTTAAACGATGTTCTTATACCTCCTAAACTAGCACAATACTTAGCATCAGGATATTGTAATTTAAGATACTTTACTACGCTTTTTTGTACTTCTTCTTCTTGGTTTCTCAATTTTCTTTTCTTTTATAGATTGCTTAATTTCTTTACGAATATCCATCATTTTATTGTATACTCTTGTTTCTAGCTCGTCAAAATCTAAACCAAGATCAATTACTTCAGCCTCGGCTTCTCTGATTCTTAAAGTTAAGAATATGCAGTAAATTGCAACAATAACAAATAATATAGTTCCCATATAGTTTTTTTTAATTAGTAAGTAGTTTCTCCATATTGTCCCTCAACATAGATGTTTTTATATATTATATCTATCTCAGTATTTTTAGATTTTGAATGTCTTAATATCTTGTCTTTCAATGCTTTATCTTTTTTTATCATATCAATATTATTAGTCAAAACAAATGTGTCAATCTTTGCATACTTATAATTTCTTACAGAACCTTTCTTCTTATAGCCATACTCTACAATAACTCTATAGATAGGGCTACCCATCTTATTTGCACTCTTCTATTTTCTCTAGCTCAAACTCTAAATGAGCTATTGCTTTTTTTATACACTCAACTGGTGATTTGTGCTTACGTGATGCACGAAGTAAATAAGTTGTTGCTGTCCCTATATTATAAGAAAGATCAAATCCTGACACTACCTTTCTTGCTTCATAACCATTGCTTCCAATATAGTAATGAGGTATTCTTTTATCTTTCATTTTTTTTATTATTTGCTTGTCCATACTTGTAATCACTATGCAATCCTCCCGTTCTAGTTTCATGCTTTTTAAGGTTTTCTTCTATATTATTCACTTCTTTTCCTCTAGTCATAATATAAGATAAAGCTGCATAGCTAATTCCCCATATGCACAAAATTAATGTTATACTTTCAATCATTTCTTAATTTATAATTCGTCATCAAATTTAGTACAAAAATACGCTTCTAAGACACATATTATTATAATTATTAACCAAACTGTTGTTAATATCTTCATTTTCTCAAACTTTCTCCTTTCATAAATACAACTTTACAGAGCCTTTTAATCCTGTCGTATATCCTTTCTCCATACCTTTCTTTAATTGCATTAGCGTCAAGGTTAGATGTTAATAAAAGCATTTTTAAATCATCTTCAGCTTCAAATATAGCATTTTCTACCGCATCTATTTTAGTTCCATAATCATTTACTATTTCTTCAGTACCTATATCATCAATTACAATGAATGGGCTTTTGTATTCAGTTACATTATGCAGCTTTCTAGCGGGAATAGGTTTTAGTATTTTACCTTTTTTTGCATTAAAAATTAATGGTAAGACTCCAGTAAGTATAACTGACTTACCTCTGCCACAATTACCTATCAAAAACAATCCCTTACCTTTAGTATCTGTTAGCCAACTTATAACATGATTATACTCGTCAAGATGTTTATATTCTGTAATAGTTTTATCTACAAGCATAAAAGCATCTTTAAATAATTTTTTACACTCTTGTAAATTACCAAAAGAATATCTTTTGTAATCTCTAACCTTTATGTGCGTTGCATTTTGCAATGTTTCTTCTAGTGTTCTCATATTAAAATTTATTATAATCTTGATTAGATAATTGTTTTCTACCTGTTTTATCTTTAGGAGTGTTTGATTCCCAATGCCTTACAGCACTTTTCCAATCTCGCATCTTATTTCTGCCTACCATCCACCCATTGCTAGTGTAATAGTTGTGAAACTTCATACTATCTACTCTATTATCTCTTTGATTACAATAAGTTTTAACCTCGTCTATAGTAGGCTCAACAAATCTTTTAATAGTAGGCTTTTTAATTTCTATATCTAAACCTGCAATATCATCAGGATTAATACCTTTTATATTGTAAACATCGTATTTGTCTAATACCTTAATTACAGCTTGATGAGGTCTTGAGTTTTCATTTAGAGTGCCATATTGAAAGTCTACAAACTTTGCTATAAACCATTTATTACCATTATCAAATATTTTGATCTGCTCTGCAAAATGCTTGACAGCTTCTTTCTCGCTTATCTTACTGCCTATTCTAATTGATGCAACCTCAAAGTCTGTTTCCCATATTCCTGCATGATTACAATCATCTAATATATATAACCATAATAATTTATACTTTGAAGGCAGGTTTCTTATAAAACCTTTTTTCCATTTGTCTGTATCTGTAAATCTTTTTGCCATTATGTTTTAGTGTTTAAGTTAATAGTTAGTAAAAAAGGAAGGGGAGGAATTGTAATCATCACAAAGTATAATCGCTGAATTAATAAAATAAATTACTAACCTCCCCAACCTATATCATAGATTAGAATGGTAAATCATCCTCATCTTTAGACTTGTCTGTCGTCACTTGTTTGGGTGGCTCATAAGTATTCTCGTAAGCATAGTGAGTAGCACCCTTTTCAGAAGGCTCTCTACGTTCTGCTATTGTAATATTACACCAACCTTTTTTAGCTATCTTTTGCAAATCTTCTACTTTAAAACTTGCGTTAAATAAATCTCCATACTGCGTAGTTACTTTTTTTATACTACTAGCTACATAATTTTTTTCTGACATTTGTTTTGTTTTTAATTTTTAATTTATACTCATTTTTCTTTTCTATTAAATCTTTTAATCTAATAGAAAGCTCGTTCATTTTTCTTTCTACTTCAACAACTTCGTGGATATAATAATTGTCATCTAACAACATAGTTCTTTCTATTTCATCATAATTTTTTTTATATGACTTTAAAATTCTAATAAAAGCATCATGTTGTTGTATATTATGAATTATAGTTGCATGATTTTTATCAAGAATATCTCCAATTTCTTGAAATGTTAATCTAAAAATATATCTTAATATACCACAATATAACCTTCTAGCATCAACAACAATCCTTACTCTACTTGTAGATTGTATTTGTTCCCAATTTAAGTTGTATCTTTTTGAAATTTCAGACTTAATTATTTCGTCTCTTTCTTTAGTAAATTCTAATTTATATATCGTCATTGTTCTTTTGTTTTATTAATGATTCTACAGCCTTAAAGTTATCTTCACCTTCAACCACTATTGAATCTTCTTTTAAATCTATTTCAATAATATCTATAACATCTTTTACTTCTATGTTTAAAAATTGTGCAAGTCTTTGCATTTGATAGTATCTTAAATGATAAGGGTTTTCTATGTACTTTTCTATAGTTGATCCTGTAATATTTAATATTCTACCAAATCGTTGCTTAGATATTCCTCTTATTCTTAGTATTGCCTCAAGCTCATTCCTTGAAGTTCTTACTTTGTCATAGTCATTTTTCATTTTATTTTATTTATAGTTAAACATTCCACTCTTTCTCATTTGTTCGTATTGATGTTTTGGGTCAGAATGTATTTCGTTTTCTTTTATTTTTTGTATTATATCGTCTGCATCTATATCTCTAAGATCATTTAAAGAACTCATTATATCTTCTTGTTCACGTATAGGTATTGATGTGTTATGTAAGAGGTTCTCAATGTAGCCAAGTTTCCACAGTTCTGCTTCTAATGGTTTCCCATCAAGAACCTCATCCATCCAATCAGACATTAGTCTACTATTTCGTCCTGACCAAATACACCTTGCTCATAGAATCCTGCAACCTTAAGAACAACTCTTGACATAGCTCTTTTTTCAGCCATAGCAACAGGAAACTTTTTACCACCTCCCATAAGATTAGAGTCGGAAGCCTCACCAAAACTCATCATGTTTCTAACTTCTTTTCCCTTATATCCTACTTTCATACTAGCAGTTGCCCTCATTACAACCCAGTCTTTCTCCATTACTACAGGCTCATAAGCTACTGAAATATTTTGTTTAGATACTATCTTGTCTATACCAGTTCTTGTAATAATTACAAAACCTCTTTTGTCTTTATAGACATCTTCTTTAACTAAGCCATTCTCTATGAATAGTCTTTTTAAAGTTTCTTCTTTAGTTTCTTTTACTTCTGTTGTGTTTTCCATTTTTTTCATTGTTTTTAAAATTTAATTAATAATTAGTTGTTAAGTTTATATTCAACGATACTAGCTGTTTTAGGACTGCCATCTAGTTTTTTATACCTAGTAGGTACATCTAAGTCTTCAGACTCTATATTATAGCCTTTTTTTCTTAGAGAATATATAATACTTGCTAGTCTGTAAGCACCATACTCGTTAATTGCTTCTTTTTGTGTTAATCTTCTACCATCTTTTAAGTGTTGTAGAATATCACTCGTTTGTGTTTTCGTCATTTTTAAATAGTTTTAGTTAATAGTTAGTTGTCTAAATTGTAATCATCATAATCACTACCATAATACTGCTCTAAATGATAGTCTGATACAAATCCTCCTGATTCATAATGACCTGACCTTACTTGCATTGCCAAGTCAAATTGCTCTGATGCTATTGAGCCTTCTGAAAAAGGATTGTGATAAGGGTCGTTTAATTGTCTAATCAGTTTTTGTCTTACTGTTTCTTTAGGTTTGAGTGTTTCTTTAGGAAAAAGCTCATTAAAAAAATCGTCTATTTCTCTATTTGTCATAGTAATTTGTGTTTTCGTTAATAGTTAGTTAGTTAGTTATTAGAGTTATTTTAAATACTCTCTTATTTGAAAGTTAATATTATTTAATAGTAACTTTGCTTTTTCTTTAGAATTAAGTTCTTGCTTTAATTCTATAATTTCTAGTTTCATTTTACGATTGTTCTCTCGTAATATTTTAATCTCTGTTTCTTTAGACTTTTTTACATCTGCTATGATAGCGTCTTGAAAAGGTGTGTAATTTTCCATATGTAAAGATTTTAAGTTTATAGTTAGTTAGTTAAAATTCTATGCAAACATAAAACATATTTTTAAACTACCAAAATATTTACTAAGTTTTTTCTAAAAAATGTTTAATTTCTTTATATTTAACCTAGTATTTATCTTTAACTTTTTCTTTATATTTATCTTTAAGAGTATAAAATACTCTATATAAAGAGTTAGTAAAGGGTTAAATTAAAAGTAATGAGTGAGTCTAGCTACCTGACCACTTTCTTTGTCGTGTAAAAATGCTTCACAGGCTTTTGAAGCTCCACAAAAACCTTTTCTTGAATGCCAACTATCTGCGGCAGATGGACTTCGCATATATTCTACAGTAACTCCAATAAAATCTTTAGCGTCTAGCCATTTGTGTTTTACTTTGTGATGTAAATGGTGTAAATACCAATACCTGTATTTAGTTTCACTCCACATTTGAGGTCTTTCTTGTGCCATCAAAAGTGGTAATTTGTCCATTTTTGCACCATCTCCATGCTCTAAACCTATTAAATTTTCACCATATTGATAGTATTTTCTATGTGCTACACTTATATCAAAAGCAACATCTTTAGCTTTTCTAAACCAAGATTTTAAAGTATGAGCTAAGTGGAATCCACTTTGATAATCGTGATTACTCATTGAGTGTAATACATCTACAGGAGCAATTTTTCTTAACATCTCTATTACTCTAACATATAACATTAAAGCAATCTCATAATGCTCCCACCATTTGCCATCAGTATCTTGATGCGTTCCTTTAGTTGTAGTGTTATATACATTATCTATATGTAAAACATCGTTTCCTATACAAAATAATACCCTTTCTACGTCAAAACCCTTAGACTTATCTATAAGTCCTTTAACGCCCTCTAAAACTCTCATAACAGCAGTTTCACAGTCATATGCCTCTCCTGTCTCTAATTCATTAGCATACTTCCCTATATGAATGTCTGCAGGATTTATAACTAAAAGATGATTTCCCTTTTTTCTTTTTATCTCTGTATAATCAGGCGAATATTTTTCTATAAAATTATTAACATTATCAAATATTTGATTCTCATCTAATCCGCAATCCTCTTTAGTTACTATTGAAAACCTTAACTCACCATTTGCAGATTGCCAATGTTTTACAGATACAACATCTTTTTTCTTTATACCTCTTTCTGCAAGGTGCATATCTAATGCTGTATTGTCATTAAAATTATCTATTGAATTTGCTCTAAACTTATAGATGAGGTTCTCCTCCTCTATAGTGAGTCTTAATCTTTTACCATTTTTTATCATACTCAAATTTATTAAAAAAAAATATTGATGTAAAAAAAAAGTGAGAAGTTATTAACCTCTCACTCTTAACTACTAACTATCCAACCATGAAAACACTCAAAGTAGGAATACAAATATACATTATTTTTTTGATTCTTTACCGAAATCTGCAAAAGATTGGCCAAATAACATTGCTAGAAGTGACCACCAAATTTGGCTTACACTTTCTTCGTCTACATCTAGTGCTTTTGCTATTAAAGGCACCACCATAGATGCTATACCTAGCCATACCTTCTTTGAAGTTAAAAGTTTACTTATTAAGTACTGTTTCATTTTTTCTGTTTTTAATTAATAATAATGCCAAATAACATTTGGACTTTTTTCTTTATCGGTGTCGCAATGTATGAAATTTTTACCAATTCCAATGCGATTTATTCCCATTTTTAAAAGGGAGTCTATAATTTTATATCTAGTAGAGCTGTCAGGTACTGCTATATCACAAGCATTGCATGGTATATTCATGTGTGAAGAATTTAAAGCTCCACCTACTGATGTATTATGTTTTGGAGACCTATATCCCGATGTAATTTTAAAAGGAACTCCTGCTAACTCTCTAGCATTGTCTAACTTACTTAAAAAATCAAGACACATATTTTCTCCTGATCCACTATCAGAAGGACAATCAAATTCGGATAACTTAAAATACTTAATATCCATATTTCTTAACTTGTCATTATACCACTTACCTGCCTTGACCTCTGTATTTCTTTTTATAGCCATTTTGACTCTTTGAAGCGTTTTTAGAATGAACGCCCTTCCTCTTTTTCCTAGAATTTGACTTAAAAACAAAGCTAATTTTAGCCATATTATTTCTTTTTGGATAACTTGTAGAATTTATAAAGTGTAAAAATTATTGCTAATGATGTACTGACTAGAAGTAATATTTCGTTACACTCTGCCAAACTTAATCCTAAAACTCCCCCATTTGCAACTAACACCTCTGTCGTATCTTTCATTGAATTTTTCATTTTACCTTAATAACAAATTGTTTGTATTGTTCCTTTTAAATATATACTTGACCCTGTGCCGCCATCCTCTCTAATCATTGGAAATACAATATCTCCCGCAGCTAAAGTATCTGCTAAAAAAACTGTTTCACTAAATGACACTAAAGTATCATTGCTGTTACCCCCTGTTACTGTAATTACGTCAATAAGGTCAATAACATGAGGTGATGAAGAAGATGTAGGAGTCACTTTACAAATAGCTATTTGCACATTATTAGAGCCATTAGATGTAATATATCCGCTAATTGATTTTACTGTAGAATTTGAAACAACGTGAAAATTCATTCCAGTTCTAAACATAATGCTATTGTCTATTGTAGAAACCCCTGTAGTTATGGTACTTGCTCCATAATCCTCTCCAAATAAATATGGTGATCTAGTGTTAGCAATATCTTCTCCTTTAAAATAATTACTAGCACCAGTTACATAACCTTGAAGCTCATAATTTGTAGCACCAATTTTAGTTTGAGGAACCCACTCTAAAGCTCCATCGTTATAACCACTAAGACTAATACCTTTAGTCATTACAGTTCCATTTGGAGCAGTTTCATATCCTTTAGGATTGTGAATGTGCGGGTCTGTTATTAAACTATGTTGATTTGATGACATATTATTATTTTTTTTAGCAATCTATACAATTACAGTTACACTCACCTTTTAAATAAGGATTCCCACAATTCAAGCAACCATCAACACCATTATATCCATATATACTATCATAAAATATCATTCCATGATTCTTATATGTGTCTCTCATGCTATTAGGTTTATTAGACTCATAAGTAGGGTAATTACCACTCTCATCAGTTGAATGTAAAAAATCCATCATATCATTAGCGAATATCTCTGCCTTTCTATAAGTATCTTGTTTAAAAGTATTGTAAGTATCTTCACTTATTATTCTTGAAAACTCGTCTATATTATGTACTACCCCGCTAGATGATATATTACTCATTATATCATTAACCACTTCAAATCTAACATACCAAGAAAGACAGTCCTCTAAATAATACTGCATAAACTCTTGATTATTAACACTTAAAGTACCATCATTGTGTTCCTTCTTTAATTCTGCATAAAACTTTTCACCCAAAAGAGGTCTAATGTGTGCTAGTTCAGCTAAAACAATAGTGTTTTCAGAAACCAAAACAGGGTCTGTATTTTTATTAGTAAATGTTTTCTCAATTACCTCTCCTGCGGAAACTAATGTTGTGTATTGTCTTGTATTAGCCATGTCTTATTGTTCTACTGTTATTTCTTTTGTCTCGTCTATCTCTCCATCTCCATCCTCATCTTTTTCAACAACTATAACTTCTCTGTCAGCAACAAACATATCACCATCTTCTAACATAGGTAAATCTTCATCTATTAATGCTCTTTGCTCGTTTATAGTTAGAACCTCTCTAATATCTACATCATTAGAGTAAGAAATTGGTGGCTCATAATGTATCTTTAAGTCTTTAGGGTCATAACCCATTTCATTGTAAAGAACTGTTCTTATTCCATTTAGTATCAACTCAGATGTATCTCTGATTACTGTTGTCATTACTAAGTCATAAGCAATTCTAATCTCACTACCCGTATTATTCATTTTACCTGAACTTACAATACCTGATAGTGATGGCTGCCATCTATTAGCAGTTATAATATTTTGGTCAGTAATTCGTTGTAAATCAATCCAACTACCTTCTTGATCATCTTTAATGACTTGTACGTTGGCAGGAGATGTATCTCCATTTTTTACAATAAATAATATCTTACCATTATTTCCTTCTCCTACAAACTTCTTTTGAGCTTCGTGAACCATTTTTTGTGCTTCCTTCTCACCCATGTCTCCGCTAATCTCTACGATAGCAGAAGGCTGAAAGCCATTTAAAAATTTGGTATGATTCCATTTACCAATCTCATAATCAACACAGATATGCTCTAGTGCAGCTATATAGTCAGGTAATCCATAAAAATTAAATGTAGGCTCGTAATCCTTGAAGTGAATTACAAACTTATTGTGTGCTACCCTAGGATATATAGGTAGTCTTTTTATTTTTTTATCTACGTTCCAGTATTTACACCAGTCAGGGTTTACATAAACCTCTTTTTTGCTCTTAGACATTCTAACTGTCGTTGCATCTAAGTGATATATATTAACTCCACCATCATATATAACGCATTCCATATATGCGTTTCCAAAAGTATAATAGTCGTCAGCTAATTTTTTAAAGACATCCCTCAAAGATTCTTTGTCAGCGTTTACATCTTCAATAAATTTTCTTAATGATTCGTTCTCACATACAAATTTAGCACCACTTGTAAATACAGTTTTTTGTGCTAGTACACTTCTATGAGTAGATGATTTACGTTTTAACTCAGCTAAATACTGAGGAAAGAGATTGTCATCACCAAAAGGAACCCACTCATTATTTAGAGCTTTTAGGTCTTTAGGCTCTGTTATACTTGGAGGTACTGTAAGGTCAAATACTCCAAATTCAAAAGTATTAGTCTTTTGATTTTTTCGCTTTACTTGAGCTTTCTTTGGATTTTTTGCTAGTGTTTTTTTCATTTGATTTTTCTATTTTGTCTATACAATCTGTTATATTCAATTCCTCATAAGCGTAAGCTAAATCTGCTTGGCTTAATTCGGTTCTAAAATCTACACTTTTTTTACCTGCTAGTCTTACTCCTTTTATTACCTTACTGTTTACTTTATATTCTGCCATAGTTAAATATATATTTGTCAAAGTTACACTTCTTTCTTTATTACAGTCACACATAACTAAAAAGATATTAATAAGAAAGTGTTATTAACTAACACTCTCTTATTTAATCTTAATTATTAAGCTGTTGTCAAAGTTAATCCAGTCGCACCTAAAGTGATAGCACCTTCAAAATTTCTAGGCGTTTCATACATGATACACCCAACTGTAACAGTAACTCCTATCTCATCAGAAAATGCAGCTCCTGTTCCACCCTCAACTGATCTTAAAGTACAAAATTGCTGAGTTTTTGAAGCCTTATCTTGATTTGGTAAAGTATTAGATACTCCAATTACTTTATTGTCTGCAAAAGTTGCTGCAGGAGCAGTTGTACCTGAAGTGTTGTCATTGTTATCTACAACCATTACCATCAAGCATTTACCACCTTCAAAGTCATGAAGACCTTTAAACTGAGCTGCTGTAAGTCCTGGTATGAACCACGACACAGTACAATCATATGCTGTAAACTCTTTACCTTCATTAGTTGCTGAAATAGTTAAAGAAGAAGATTCTATTCTACTTTCATAAACTCCCCAAGTAGCTGTTGATCCTCCAACATCTACTATAGATGCTATATCATGATTAGTGTCGTCAAAAACAACCGCATCAGTAGAAACCCATTCTCTAATTGCTATAAGGCGTGTTCCACCTACCGCTTGTAAGTCAGAACAATTAATTGCCATTCCATCTGCTATTGCCATATTATTTTATTTATTATATTATTATTAATTACGATGTAGTAGATTGACTTGCACCTGAATATAAAGTTAAAGTACCTGTATAAATTCTTGGAGACTCATATTGCTTACATCCCATAGTTACAGTTACACCATTATCATCATTATATGCAGCTCCTGATATACCTTCTGCTCCAGTCATACTAGCAAAAGTTTGATTTCTAATAACTGCCTTTTCATTTTGATACTTTTGACTTACACCTAGTACATAATTTTTACCATTATTACCAACTGCTATAACCATCATACAAGTGTCCATAAGTTGCTGTAATACAGCCATCTTATCATCTGTCATCTCAGGCATCATAAAACTTAAAGCACATTCATACGAGGTAGAGCCATTCTCTTTAGCTGCAGTAACAGTTAAAGAAGGTAATTCGTTCTTAAACTCATAATTAAACCAAGTAGCTGTTGAGCCTCCAGTATCTACAATACTAGATATAGAGTGTGAAGTTGCAGTATTAGTATAAGTAATAGCATCTCCTGAAGCCCAAGTTCTAATAAGAATATTTCTTATACCACCTGCAGCTTGTAAGTTAGAACAATCTATATTTATTCCATTTGTTATTGCCATTTTGTTCTTTTTTTAAAAGTTAAAAAAAAGTATTTAGGGAGAGATTTCTCCCTCCCTATCTACTATAAATATTACCCTACTAAGGTAGCACCATTAACTAGAGAGTTAAATCCGTACTGGAATCCCATAGTAAATCCTGCTCTTACATACATATTCTCAGACGCTTCGTCATAGAACATTTTAAGCTCATTCTCAGGTCTTGTTACATCAGTACCAATGAATAAGTTAGCTTTCGCCGTATAAACAACACCATTAGTTGTTTGAGTAGTTGTTGTTGCACCTGCTTGAGTAAACGCTGCAGATAAGTCAATTCCTGCTCCTGTTGCTGATAAAGCTAATGCCTCATCCCAAGTGTAACAAGGAACAACCTCAATTCCTTTATAGAATAATCTACCTTTACCAACTTGTGCCTCAGAGTGTCCGTAATCAACTGCTCCATTTACTGCTACTGCAGTTAAACAGTTATACCAAGCGTTATATACGTTTGGAGTAACAAACATTCTTTTTTCTGATGCAGGTACTTGTTGTAACTCAACTGGTGCAGTATTAAATACATTATCTAATAATAAGATAACGTCTGCGTTGCTAATTAATCCCCCTACAGTTGCGTAAGAAGCTGTTGCTGCCGCTAAAGTTAAACCTCCCACTACTTCATTCATGTGCTGACTAGTACCAGCTCTAAAAGCTGTTCCAGTTGATAGTTGGTGGAATAATCCATTACCCATTGACTGGTAAGTACAATCAGGTGAACCTACTGCAATAGCAGCTTCTCCAAACCAAGCATTCCTAACCATATCATGCTCAATACCATGTCTAACTCTGTTAATGATTACTTCAGCTAATTGTGTTCCTGTTAGATCAGGCATGTTTACGCCATTTCTGTAAGACTCTACAATTACCTCATCTTTAAACTCATCCCAACATTGTGTCTGCTTAACAGATACATTTGCCACTTCTAATACTTTTTGAGTTACACTAAATCCTGCAGGATTACAACCATTTGTTGTTCCACATCCTGAGTGTAATGCTGTTATACCTTTTAAAGAAGGTGCCATTGTTATGTTTTGCTTATATTTTACTGCAGGGTAGATAGTATAATTTCTTGAAATATCATCCGCAGTAAACATAGGCTCTAATAAAATTTTACTAGCATAGGTTCCGTTATATGCAGTTCCTATACCATTTGCTGCTACATTTGCCATTTTTTTTCTTTTTAAGTTTATATTAATTAATATGATTCATTTTAGCTACTATACTGTTCCAAAACGCATCCTCTTTTTTCTCTACCTCATTTTTAACTACCGCAGGGTCGCCTTCTGTAGATATATCTGTCCCTGTTGCTTCTGCTTTACTTAACAAAGCTGTTAGTCTTTCTACCTCTGCTGTAAGAGTTTCTTTTTCTCCTTCCAACTCAGCAATAGACCCATTAAGCTCAATAGCTTTAGATTCAAAATCAGAGAATTTATTTAAAATCTCAGCTTCGTCTGCTATAGTTATTTCGCTAACTTCTGTTGATTCAACAGCATCGTTATCAGATGATTCACTTTTTACTCTTGCGATAATATCTTCAACTTTACCATTAAACCAAGCTTTTAACTCATCAGTCATTTTTTTACTTTTTAAATTAACACTTAGTTTATTAGATATTTCTTCGTTTGTAATATTTTTAAACTTAGAAACATCATATTTGGCTGCTACTTTAATAGCATCCGAGATAGAATCAACAAAACCAAGTTCGTATGCTTCTTCAGCATTTAACCAAGTCTCCTCATCCATCATTTCTTCTACCTTATTGTAAGGTAATTTTGTTTTTTTAACATATATATCAGCAATTTCACCACTTATTTTATCTAAAAGTTTTGCTGTTTTCTTCATTTCTTTAGCTTCTCCCATAGCTCCACCCCATGCGTTGTGAATCATAAAAAGAGAGTTTTCAGCCATAACCACATTGTCTGCAGCTAGAGCAATAACACTACCCATACTAGCAGCTATTCCTTCAATGTAGGCTGTAGTTCTAGCAGTTCTTTTTTTGATGATATTGTAAATAGCCATTCCATCAAAAACATCACCACCCACACAATTGATGTGTATATTTAAAGGAGAGTTTTTGTAAGGCTTGATTTCATCAATAAACGATTGTGCATTTAATCCATATGCACCTATTTCATCAAATATGTAAATGTCTACTATACCATCTGATGCCTTTCCACTTATGTTGTACCAATTTTTATCCATAACAGCAAAAATATATTATAGAATTTTAAATTTTACGCAGTTTTTGGAATAAATTTTAATAAGTTATATTTGAAGTAGCTTCAATCTTCTTTCTCTCCTTATAAACTATACTCTGAGCTTGTCTTTCTGAGATGTGATATTTAATTGATAAATCCATAAAGGTGTGCGTTCTATTACCCTCATTATACTTTAGAATAGTGTCAAAATCATATATTATCATATAATTTCTTAAAGTTTTAGGACTTATTATTCCTTT
>Ga0181413_1000103_pt1 | contig 22317 bp, 21 predicted proteins | sample 36SPOviralmetaG_FD_130111 | JGI IMG/M metagenome (GOLD analysis project Ga0181413, IMG submission 130111) | Marine viral communities from the oligotrophic San Pedro Time Series (SPOT) site, San Pedro Channel, CA, USA - 36 SPOT_SRF_2012-09-28 | ecosystem: Environmental > Aquatic > Marine > Strait... | reverse complement strand
TCAAAATGCTGTCAAAATGCTGTCAAAATGCTGTCAAAATGCTGTCAGTGATACTTGTAATGCGTCACAAATATCTCTTTTAGTATACCCCAAGTCTTTGAGTATTATTGCGTACACGATCCTTGGAGATTTCCCCTGAAACAGTGGGTCCCTGGTGTACTTTTCTCGTTTTTTGACGACTTCGTTTGACAATTTGAACAACATGTCCTTACCGATCCCCAGTCGCTGCAAATATCTATACACCTCTGGACAACAGTTCTCTTGCAATAGCTTACAACCGGTTATTTTCTCGTATATTTTGATATTTCTCGTCAATATGGTTTTTTTATCAATGTTACACGCTTTGAGCATCTCTGTAATATCTCTCGACACATTGTTATCTTTCAATGATCGCAAGATCGAACAGCCTTTCATAGCTTTACGGTTGACCCCGCGAAAACATTTCAACTTACACAAGGCATTGAAGTAATGCTTTGCACTATTCGCCACCGTCAAACTTGTCTGAAGAGTTTCGCATATTCTTTCTATCTCCGCGAATTCTCTGCTTCTGTACAGCTGATGTTGATTGATCGACGTGTGCTGATGCAATCTTTTAAACAAGACGCTCGGAGCGTGTTTCAGTCCCCAAGTCCTTCCTATCTTTGTTGAAACTTGTTTGTTCTCAAAAAACTCGTCCTTAGAACTCTCCAACATAACTTTATTATCATTGTGATCGAATTGGTCCTGCGCAAGCGTCACACGTTCCGCCTTTATACTTCCACATTCGAAACATATTATGTCACCGTTTACCGTATCTTGAATCTCTACACCGCAGTCACATACTTGACGGACAGGAGTCACATTATTCGGCCGCGTTCGTAACGCGTCGACTGTTTTCCAAATCGCATCTAGATCCATCTAATAAATAATAGTTCGATCACATCGACTCAAAAATATATTCCATTAGTGAGCGCCAAAACCATATAAGAACATAAGTTCATACTGATGGTGAGAGTAAATGGCCACATCGATCGAAGATGATCTTCCGTATAATGAAACGAACGTCGCTTTACAACACGATGAACTATCTGATATTCTAAATCAATTCGACATTGATGAATACTACGACATTAATTATTATAGACGCGCATTCATCCATAAAAGTTATGTGACCAGAAAGAATGAAAACTACCTGGACGGGAACACGAAATGTCCAACTAATTGTTTACCGCTCCAAGAAAACTCGAACGAGAGACTCGAGTTTCTCGGTGACTCAATTCTTAGTCTGACTATAGCAAGGTATGTTTTTGAAAGGTACCCTGAGAATAACGAAGGTTTTCTCACCACTATGCGAACTAAACTTGTGAATGGGAAAATGTTAGCCTGTTTAGCTGATAAAATCGGGCTCGGTAAACACCTGGTAATTTCAAAGCAGATTGAAAAAAACAGAGGTAGATCAACCAAGAATATTCTTGAGGATGCTTTTGAAGCCTTCATCGGAGCTATTTTCCTGGATCATGAAGATAAGAACGGTCGCGGGTTCCAAGCGGCAGAGAAGTGGATCATCGCAGTGGTCGAATCACTCGTTGACTTTAGCGACCTCATACACAATGTTCAGAACCACAAAGACGTTCTTATCAAATATTGCATGCATACGTTTAATTGGAGGCCGACGTTTCATGAAGTTTCCGTATCAGAAGTCGACACCGGAAAACTTCATACTGTCGTGTGTAAAAACGACAAAGGCGACATAATCGGAATAGGCAAGAGTTCTTCCCGCAAAAATGCTGAAATAGATTCCTCGGAAAAGGGCCTGAGCTTCTATGGATATTTCGGAAAAGCAAACTGTTAGTTGTTCTCTCGAAATTATGATGTAACTTTTCCTGTTGACACGACATTAATAACTCGTTTCGACACCAATTTCCGAAGCCCGACATGTACGGCAGAAGTGGACCGCCCGAATATAGTAGCGCCGAAATCAAGCAATTGCTGGAGGATAGGGAAAGGTGGGAAAGGCTCGAGGTGACATTGCGAGAAAAAGGGCAATGGTTTGCACCGGATGAAATTGACAAGGCCAGGCGGGACGCCGTCTATAGAGCTGCAGATGAAAAAGCTGCCGCTGAAAAAGCTGCCGCTGAAAAAGCTGCCGCTGAAAAAGCTGCCGCTCAGGCAAAGGTACGCCCCACGCCAAGAGGACGTGGTAAAGGTGGCAAAGGCCTTGGAAAAGGCGGCTCTAAACGCCATCGCATGTTCCTTCGCGACAACATCCAAGGTATCACGAAGCCGGCAATTCGTCGTCTCGCACGCCGCGGAGGTGTTAAGCGTATATCCGGTCTCATCTATGAAGAGACCCGTGGTGTCCTCAAAGTCTTTCTCGAAGGCGTGATTCGTGACGCCATTGAGTACACGACCCATGCTCGACGCAAGACTGTAAATGCCATAGACGTCGTCTACGCCCTGAAGCGACAGGGGCGGTCATTGTACGGGTTTGGAGGGTAGATGACGGTCGGTATATCCTGTGCAAAAGTGTAATTCACTCATCGTCGTCATCATCATCATCAGACATTTCTGAATCGGTAGAATCATAAACATCTTCTCGTACGAATTTGTCTTCGTTCTGAATCACTATGCCTTTTTCTTCCATCCAGTACCTAAATAGTTTAGGTCTTTCTTTCATAATTGAGTCTTTGGCCATTTTCATATTACTTTTTCCGATATAGTTCTGAGTAACACACATACTATCTTCAACAACCAGTGTAATATGCCACCAATTTACGGGAAGAAAAATCGTATCACCCTCCTCTTGAACGAAATCGTAGTGTCTAATTTTTTTGTACTTCGGAAGAACCTTATTGAACCACAAATGTCCAGATAATGATTTATCTTCGTCTGTAAATTTTGTTTCTGGTGGGAACAACACCCATCTTTTTCTACCACGAACTAACGTATTCCACGCATGAGTAGCCAACGGATCAATGTGCAATGAGGAGCCACTGCGAGGAATACCTACGATAAGCCATGCGTGAGGCGGTCTAATCCAATCAGAAAGGATTGAAAGTTCATCTTCATCGAACCAACTGGGAACTTTGTAATCTTCTCCTAGTTTACTTGTTCCTGGACGTTGGAGAAAGCTTTGATCGAAAATGTATATTGGATCATCGTCCATTCTATGCTTGGAATGAGTCGCATAATGATGCCAGTATTTGAACTTCAATTCTTTATTATTAATAGAGAACTTGTAATTTCCGTACTTGTCGTTGAAATAATCGAAATTCCATAGCTTTGTAGCTGGCCAGTCGTTCGCCATGTCAGTTATGACACATGGTTTGTGCACGTTTTCATATTTTTCTTTGAATACACTCTTTTCATCTTTCAGAAAAGACAACCTATGAATTGGATTGTCATTGGAAACGTTAAAGTTTTTCTTATCGAATTTTTGCAAGTTTAATTCTCTCCAAGTACTTATGGCTTTAACCTTGTATGCATGAATTCTTATTGCTGCAATGGAGTCATCTTCACGGAAATATGATTTGTATTTCCGGATGTCGTCATCGAGATCGTCGTCGTCGCTATCTGAAGAATACGTATTGAATGTCTTCTTCCGCTCTTCAAACTGTTCTTTAGTAGAGGGTATGTCGGTTGCCGTGAAATATCTCACCATGAGGGTAATTATGAAAATTAAAATAATCGCGCCCACAATTTTACGAGAGTCCACTTTGATCATTACTTACTCGTAGATATTATTTCACGCAGCTGCAGGTGTTTGTTGTTTCAAGATGTCTTTGATGTCATCCGCGCGTGTTTCCATGTATTTTTCGTAATTTACGATTCGATCAGATTCTTCGTCACTGGTGCCTGTATTCTGGGTTATTAATTCTTCTTCTTTATCAAGGAACGAGTAAACATGATCTAATTTTTTGGCTTCATCTTCTCCCATAAAGGAATAGTAGTCTGACATGCCTTGCATTTCGTTTAACATGAATGGTTCGACTGAAATCTCTTGAGACTTTATGTAAGTGAAAAGTTCTTCGTCATGGTATATTTTTTCATCATGTGTAAATAGTAAGGGAACCCTGTCTATGAATGAAGGGATTTTGTCAAGTGATTTAACATCTACAATATTGATTTTTATTTTCAAGTCGAGTTCTGTGATAAGTTTTGAAATTTCATTAGAATGGGGGCATTTGTGAGAAACAAATACAATTGCTTCTTCGGGCATTTTGTGTAAGTTCACAAATTTTTTGCTGCGAACGCGCGCACCGATGCGAACGAAGAAAGAAATTTAAAATCATTCTGTATTTAAGATGGACCCATTTAAAGTTTTGAAGGTTTCTAGGAACGACAGTTTGGATAGCATCAGAAATGCTTTCAAAGCAGTCGCCAAGAATGTCCATCCAGACAAAGGTGGAACGGATGAAATGTTTAATATTGTAGTCGAGGCTTATCGTGAAATCTTCCGGCTAAAGAAGTTAGAAGAGGAAAAAAGTTTCGAGCAAATGAAAAATGATTCTAAAAAATATACTGATGAACAGAAAGGAAAGCGAAGCGTCCACTTTGCGCAAGACAAATATGAATTTGACGACGAATTTCAAACGAAGTTCAACAGAATTTTTGACGATAACAGATTGAACGACGTAAACGACGACGGTTATGGAACTGTTATGGCTGCATCGTCCCCCTTACGCGAGGACATAAATATCGAAAGAAGAGTTCAAAGTGAGAAAGATTTACACAGAAGCTTCGATAACGAAAAGCCTTTAAATACTGATATTGTAAGGTATAGGGAACCGGAAGCTTTGTGTGTTCAATCGAAAAAACTCGGATACGATGAACTTGGTGTCGAAAATGTTGACGATTTTTCAAGTGATACGATGGGGAGGCAATTACTGTACAGTGATTACATGAAGGCACACACAACGAACAAGCTCGTTGAAAAATCACAGATCAGAGAACATAAGAAATTCAAAAATTTAGAAGACATCAAGAAGCAGAGGCAAAAGCAGACATTCGAACTAACAGACGACGACAGAAGAGTAATAGAGGAACAGGATAAGAAATCGAAACTCAAAGAGCAACAACGTAAACGTGTTCTAGAAGAAAGAGATAGAAAGTCTAGAATTCAATTTGATAAGGTAAATAAGTTAATGCTTCGCTGATGTCGCCCACACGTCATCTGAGGTGTAAAACTGTTTTTCGCTTGATTTCAAAAAAGTAAAATGTCCACATGTTGTAGTTCACTTGTGATATGTTTGCAAACATAGTTTTATCAGGTGGTGGGCTCGCAGCGATAGCTTACCTGGGTTGTTTACAATACTTACAGAGAAATAGAGAAATAAAAAGTACTCTTAAAAATGTTCTTGGAGTGTCTTCTGGGGCAATATTTGCGTTGATTCTTGTTTTGGATTTAAGTTATGAAGAAACGAAGAATTGGTTACAAGGGCTTTCAGAGGTACGCATCAACCATATACACATTCATAGCATGAAGACTCTCGTGGAAAAATATGGTCTAGACGAGGGGTTTGGTATTGTAGAACTTGTAAATAGTCTTCTTTCGTTGAGAAACCTCGATGAAAATATTACATTTCGTGACCTCGCTAAACGCTTCGGGAAAAATTTGATAGTTGCAGCTGCTAACGTGCACACTTCGAATATTGAATATTTTTCAATAGATACAACTCCTGAAATGGGCGTTATTCAAGCAATCAGAGCAAGCACATCAATTCCTTTGCTATTTACACCCGTGCTTTACAACGAGCATTACTTTGTTGACGCCTTTATTTATGATAACTTCCCATTTAATTACTTCAAAAATGACCAGCATACACTAGGCTTGAATCTTGTTTCGAAACAGACGACGGTGAGTTCATGCATCGAATTTTTCACGAAGATGTTTTACTCGATAATAAAAAATCATTCAATAAAAAAACATGAGAATGAATGTTTAATAGAGTGTTCAAGTAATGGTTTCAACATAAAACGAATGTCTTTTGATATAGATGAATCCCAGTTTGATAGTATAGTTGCAGATGCATATACCACGTTGAGTGACTTCATCGCCAATCGTAGGGAAAAAATCAAGAAAACTTTCGAATCGGAAGGGCATAATCCAGATCTTGAATGATCGGGTCGTTTTTATAGTCTTCTGCATATATTATCTGCTGCACACCACTGGCTGCTAGTGCTTTATAACAGTTCAAACAAGGATGGTGTGTGATGTATGCTGTTGCACCGTCGACACTCACTCCACGCTTCGCCGCATCCGTAATAGCGTTGATTTCCGCATGGATTGTGGCCTGTTCGTGGTTATCAACGATGATTGATTTATGAGGACAACCGCTCAAAAACCCATTGTACCCCATACTCAGAAGCCTGTTATCTTTCACTAACACACAGCCAACTTTCAACCTCGAACATGGAGATCTTATTGAAGACAGCGAAGCAATATCAATAAAATACTTCTCCCAGGAGATTCTTTCCATTATATCTTATGTTTATATTTTTTGGGTTATTGGGTCGCGGATGGAAAATTATGAAAAACGAAATTTTGATGAATGTATCACTTCTTAGAAGGATACAGTAAATATCTTGGATCCACTTATCAGTCCGCACGACATCTACACGGCGCCCACGAAGGACTATGGCAGCCGTATTCGAAATAGAGAATGTCGACCAGGTACTCAAAGAGTACTATCCAGGTTTCGATGTCGATGCACATTACCCCCGAACATCCTTTGACGACTACGTGGTCCAGTTGACGGACCCGTTGGCGGCGGCGAGGATGGAAGAACCGGGTACGGAGGTCGTCACATGCTTCGCTCCTCATAAGGTTCGAACGACCGAACATGGCAAGACGTATCGTGTTAAAAAAACGTGTGTGAATTGCGCCGAAGCAAAAACACCGCAGTGGCGGCAGGGGCCAGACGGACCACTGACGTTATGTAATGCGTGCGGTGTTGCGTACGCGAAACGCGACAACGATGGGCTACGAGTGAGGAGAGAAAAAATGCGGTACATGCTGTAGCCCTTTTAGTGACAATCGTTTTGCTTTGATTCATCTCTCTCACGACGGGTTTTGATGTTAGCTGCCCGCCGGGCTTCGCGACGAGCCCTGTTGTATGCGGCCGCTTTCTCTTTGTACTTTGGAGTTTCGCGATACGTCTTGCGATATTCCGCAAACTTTTTTTTGTTCTCCGGAGTTCCGCGATAAGCCTTGTTATATGCCGCCTGCTTTTCCCTGAATTCTGCAGTTGTGCGATACGCCCTCTTGTGCGTCACCCGCTTGTCTACTGCCGCATTGATTGTCGTGTCTGTACGTGGAACATGTATTTGCGATACACAGTCATCATGGATGTCTCGTAGATGCTCTGGGTGACATTCTACCTCGTACGTGTGACCAGATGCTGTCAACATAAAGTGGTCCAGGGTCATATCACGTGTGATCGGACACGCTAGGTCGGTACATTCCGACACGGTTGCCATGTTTGTGAAATGATCTAGAACATCTTCGTAATCCGCCAGGGTTGCGTACTCCATCGCGTGATATTCGCCCCCGCGCAAAGGATGTGTGATGCTATAGATATTTTATTATTTTTTCGGTTGTGTAAAATGCGTTCCGGCGAAAAGAATTCTCGAAAATTGTATGTATTGACGACATGAATTCGTTTTCATGGTTTTCAATATTGTAATCAGTATTACATTCAAATACGCCAGAATATACGTTAAAGAAGACACTAGATTGTGCAATGTAGAATTCTCCACCAGTCAAGAAACAATTGTCGCTTGCGTGATTTATAATTTGAAGGTGCTTCGAACCATCTTCTGATATATCTAATACCTTAGATGCTATGATATTCGAGGACTCTGTGATTACGTACGTGTATCCTCCCTTTTCCAAGTTTTCGAATTCAATTTGATCCAATCTTGAAATTCGGCAAACGTTTATATCGTAGTTGTAGCAGGTGTTATTTGAATCTGACAGGTTTCGAGAAAAATTGCTCAAACCAATTTCATCCTTTTTAAGCAGTCTCATCCGTATACATTCAACGCATAAAAAATATCATTTGTATATAGTCATGAAATTTGAAAAACTTCAAATAGGTCCATGTAAAGGAATTTTCATATTGGGACCTCCACCGAGAGAAAAGTTCCTATCGTGGTTGTCGCAGCTAAAAATGTATATCGACTCGAGGAAAATAAGCGTCGAGGTATACCTTGTTGGAACGTATCTGGAAACACCCTCGGACGCACATGACGTCGACGTCATTTTAACACACCCGGAATACGACGACGCGGACCATAAGTACAAGCTGAAAATCAGAGATTTGATTATATATGGAATTCAAACAGGACTGTCGATGAACATGTATATAGATATGGATTTCTACATTCCGTTCAAAAAGGATGGGACGTTCTGGTATTCTTCGAAAGAATTTCAAAAAACCGGTGATCTTATTGATACTAGAATGTTGACTATAACTGACAATCCGGTAATTCTTTCCGACGAAGACGACGAGCATCAATGTTCCGAACACGACTCCGATACGTGTAAAAGGCTGGATGAATATCTTTTTGAAATTACGTCAAAAGAACCAAGTGACAAACACATAGAAAAAATTAAAAATGGTATACTGTACGAGGATCCCAGGTTGTTATTTAAGACATAGATTCTCACATCACTTTTGTCGCTACTCCATTCACAAACTTGAACCCTTTCTTGAGTTTACCTTTTTTTGGTCCTCGTTGGTACGTCCCGTAAACCTTACGCCCCGCTCCCCGAATGTGATTCAAATCGGCTCTTGTGTTGAGGTTAAATGTGCCATTATCGACGGGTTTAGGTGCTTCGCAAACAGCTATTCTCTTCGCGTCGCAGTCTGCGAGAGCTGTCTTAATTGAAGTGAGTTCAGTAGTCAGAACAGCCAGATTTGCACTACACGTCGCTCCAGCTGCTAATTTGGCTTTTGCTTCTTCTATTTTGGCATTTACCGCTTTAAGTTCTGCTACTAATCTCTTTGTAAGTTGTCCAGGAGTTTCAGGTGGCATGCTCTCTTGTACCCCTCCTCTCTGTTTTTTTTCTTTTTTCGGTTCGCGTTTATCAGCCCTTCGCCCGGCTCCCCCCTGTCTAGATTGTTCGCAAGCGGATTTCTTTGTGTTGCACTCTGCCAGAGCAGCTTTAGTTGAGGCGACCTGGCTTTGGATTGAACTGCACTGCTGCTCAGCTTGTAATTTTGCATTCTCTCGTGCTAATCTGACATTCGCTTCATCGATTTGTGGTTGAAATTTCTGCTTAATTTTAAGAGGGCTACATGTGTTGTGTTGGGGAAGCTCTGCACAGAGTGGTTTGGGGCAGCCAGCTGGCAAAGCCGTGCACCCCCTAGGGTCTCTCCATGGATTCTTTGGGTCTATCTTGTATTTCGAGCTCATGTTTACTGTATAAAAACATTTTTTGCTTATGTTATGAATATGGATATAAAGAAAAAACAATTTTCTAATCTCATTGCAGCTAGTACGCCGTTGGGCAGATTGCGCCAGTACGAAGCATGAAGTTTTTCAATGACCGCGGCTTCTGCGGCGGCGGGTTTTTACTTTTGTAACCTTTTTGATGGCATCTTTTGCAGCCTTTGCAGCCCTATCAGCGGCTTCCTTTGCAGCCTTATCAGCGGCAGCCTTATCAGCGGCAGCCTTATCCGCGTCTGCCTTTCTTTTCACAGCTGGGTGGTTATGAATGTCGACGTGTTGCGTTATATTTTTTGCATTGTATACCCAATTTTGATCAGCAGCATATGCTGAATATGTCTCATCATGTTTGCAATGGCCATTTAACGTTACCCTCATTCTCTCGCCATGCTTTATGTTGTATCCGCACCATGGTTTGTGTTGATGTCCGTGATTCGTGTTGAAGTGACACGTGGCGAAATGGTGATCGTGGTGGTTGCGTATTTGCATGTCGCAATCAACGTTTCCGGCTCCGTAATGCTTATGACGAACGTACGCTCTTACATTAACACGATACGTGTCAGATAGCACGTTGACTTCCGCATACAACCACTTCCCTTCCGCGTGGTTGTAATTATTTCGGGCGTGAAATCTATAGGTTCTGTGGTGAATGTGATTCTTTACCCAATTAATGTCGATGTTACCGTGAGGATGCCAGTTGTATTGTGCGTGTGTAATAGAGCAGTTTACACCCCAAGATGAGAAATTGTTGTGCCAATGGTAGCCCTGATACCGACGAATAGTAACATGTTTGACGCTTGGCCAAGAAAATTTGTATTTTGTCACCTTTGGATGAAGGTTGATTTTATATGAAGAGTCGTACTTATCGGTCGCTTGATAGTGCCCAGTGTAAGTATGTGCGTTTCCATGGACTGAGTTTTTGCCGGGCATACCTCCGATATATGCTACAGTCATGTTAGTCAAATTGAATTGTGGGGCGACGTGGTTATGACCAACCTTCGTGTTTTGGTGTGCATGTGATTTTATTGAAGCTGTCGCGTTATATACCCTAACCCAAACATGATACCACTTACCTTCACCGTGATTGTACTTATTTCTCGCATGAAAGCGTAAATGTCTATCGTGAACGTGCGTTCGGACCCAGTCATTGTTTATGTTACCGTGAGGATGCCAGTTGTACTGCGCGTGTGTTATATCGCAATTGATTCCCCAATTTGTGAAATGGTGGTGCCAGTGGTATGGCTTGTGCACGCGAATGCGTATATCTTTGAGCGAAGGCCAGACGTGTTTGTATTTCGTGACTCTTGGGTGCAAGTTAATTTTATAAGCAGGGTCATAGTTATCTACCGCTTGATAGTGCCCAGTGTAAGTATGTGCGTTTCCTTGGACTGAGTTTTTGCCGGGCATACCTCCGATGTATGCTACAGTCATGTTGGTTGTATTGAACGTCGGAGCATGATGGTCATGGCCAACCTTCGTATTTTGCGTGGCGTGGGTTTTTATGGAGGCCGCGACGGTGTATACCGTGGCCTTGTAAGTTTGTTCCAAGGTGTGACCTGATCGCAAGTTTTTAGTGGTGTACTTTATGTTTTGAACCGTAGCGCTATTTTTATTAAAAGCTGACGAGGTAATTGACGCGACATTTTCACCAAAACCGTTCGGGTGCAGATAATTATTGCTGCCTTTTCTCACGTGCTGAGCATGCCTGTTCAAACTGAATTTAAAATCATATAAATATGCACCATCTACAGTACCTATTTTAGTAGCTCTATTTTTGTATGCATCGGTAAATATGACATCGAAGTAATACATCCCTATAGCAGGCTCCGTTCTAGTTATGTTAAAAGCTGCGTTTTTTCCGACATTGACAGTTGTTTCATTCGCGTTGGCAATTGCCCTCACGTTCGCACAGCGAATCTCACACCGCATTGACATGTGGTGACTCCAAGAAGCTGGGTAAATTCGAATATACCTGGCTACTATCGGATTGTTAAAATCTGATATCACTTTGGTGTTATGATCGAAATTCCCATTGTACACTTTTTGATTGTCGACCCAGAACCAATTGCCCGTTGCCATTTTCGCCAAAACTTTGAAGGTCTTGACCCATTGACTACAGCAATTTCTTCCCTGGGTGACTACCCCGGTGACCACTGTATCGCTCCCATTGTCCATTTGATACCACTGCCCCCATGCATTTTGTTTTGAACACCAACCGCCCTTGTCTAAATTGCCATCGTTACAGCCTTCTCCTATTTTCGCGTTATTCCACGCGGAAGAAGAGCTCCGCTTTGAATGGGGCGTGTTCATGGTTTTTATCTCTCTCTGCGCCGTAGGTTTTAAAGACACTTTTCCAGCGTTATTCACTTTTCCTGAGACCTTCAGCGTCCTAAAACTCCTCTTATTTTGCGTCGCATCGAAATGTGTGTGATGCACTTCCACCTTTTGACTAGACAGTGCTGTTGACGAACAAACGTTGACACCGTTGGCCTTGGTTTCACGGGCATTTTTTATGGTGTTATACAAAGTGATGTTTTCGAAGAATCCGGGTTTTTCGCAAGTTATGTCTTTGAACTCGGTTTGTTTGGAGCAGTAATCATCTTTAGTGAGCTTCCTATCTTTTGTATCTTTCCGTAAATTAGGCACATTCGCTGAAACGAGATAAGTATTTGCTGCACAATTCATCGGACCGAATGGCTCATGTGGCTTGCAGAAATCTCCAGTGTTCAATTTCCGATTTTTGGTTTCATCGTAAATATCTGCTTTTTCGTCTCCTGTCTTGAAGAAGTACTGACCGTCCGGACAATCCGATGCTTTCAGTTCCGGTTGTTTTTTACATTCTGTCTTTCTATGCTGCTTGGGGTAATCCTGATATGCTCCATTCTCACATGGCAAACATTTCGATCCATCAAATTTTTGGCCCTTGATACAAAAGGTCGCTTCGGTTGTTGCTTGATTATCTTTCGATTGGTTTATCAGTGAATTATCTGGCGAGTACGTCCTCTCATGATTTTGCTGCTGAAAAGGTTCTACGAATGCTTCGTCAATTGACGATACCATTATAAAATATATTCTAATATTCAATGAGAAAAAAATGCAACGATTTTCTCCTGAACAGTAAAATAAATATTTTGTTAATATAAAAAGATCATGAAGGGATTAGATGAATTCTTCTCGGACAATGGAATTAATGCAAACAATATCTCTCCAACTGTGCGTAAAATGATGAATGTCGACGAAATGCACGATAAAACAATTGGCGGATATCTGAGAACTCTTTACGTGCAAAACGGTGGCAGCACTACACTTCCATCTGAGTACTTCGGCAGAAATAGCGGTTCATACGTATCCGATGCGTCTTCCAGGAACATTTCTGACGCCACTCCGACAATAACACGACCAGCTATGAACGCCACCTTCAAAGGTGGAAAAGCATGTACCGGCGGCGGTAACAAACGTTACGATTTCGTCAGCGTACCAGATCTCAAAAAAATGAGCAAGTTCGCTAACAAGAAAGATAAGGAATTCGTCAACGAAATGCTGACAAACATTTACTCTAATGCTGTCAAAAACAAAAAAATCACGGTTAAATCTCTGAAAGAAGCTTTTATGCAGAAATGAAAAAAAACACTAAATAATCTTTAGTGATCTGTTTTTTACGGTCTCTATGAAATATGCGCCACCCGATTGTGCGCCGTCATAACACGTCACCACCAGCACGCATCGCCGCGACCAGTATATGCTGCAATACCACCAACGCCATAAAACTGCACTGTGCAAAAATTATGAAGCGCGTGGATGGTGCACGTATGGTTCCAATTGCAAGGTGCGTCCCAGCTCCCGTCATGTTATCAGGCATCTTAGGCATCTTAGGCATCTTGGGCATCTTACTCTTAGCCGTTCGTTCTTCCTCTATGAAACCGTTTCCTGACTTTTCTTCAACGTTCTTCAGTTTGCCCACGGAATCCAAGAACTCGTCCCCGCAAAGTTACCTGCGAACTACAAAACAAAGTCATGTAGAGGATACTGGATCGACGGGTTTTGTAAGTACGGTGACAAATGTTTGTTTAGGCACAGTGAACGAGAATCGTACGGGGCCGCTGAGTTATCGACCAACTCGCTATGCTCTGTTTGTCCAGAAATTAATTCAACTCTGGACAATATTGCGAACGTGGTGCGCCACGTGTTGGAGGTGGAATTATGACAAAGTCAAACATAACAACAATTTAATTCCTTTATTAACTCCGATTTCTTCATATGATAATTTGAAAAGCTTAATCAAGAGATAAATATGGCATAATTATATTTATCTTCTACAAATTAAAGATGAAGAAAAACATTCTTTTCATAGCTAGCGCTGTGTGCTTCATTGTATTAACAATACTACTTTACAAATTCATAAAAAGTAAGACTAAAACTAGAACCTGGGGAATTTTATTCGCGAATACTAGTAATCTGGGTGACGATGTCCAGACAATTGCCCAAATGCAATTCATCCCAAAAGGTGCCAACACCATAATTGTCGATCGCGAACACTTGAATAAAGAAAAGAGAAGGTGTAATGTGATAATGAACGGTTGGTGGATGCATAACGATAAAAATTTCCCTCCCCATCGCAACGTCAACCCGCTGTATATCGCTTTTCATATTGAAAAAAAGGGTTTGGTATCACCGAAAGCCATCAAACACTACAAGAAACACGAACCTATCGGCTGTCGCGACCTGCACACGATGAAATTGTTAAAAAAGAAAGGCGTAGATGCGTACTTCAGTGGATGTTTGACACTGACTCTGAAGAATCCGTTTAAAAATCCTAAACGTGACAAAATATATATTGTCGATGCTCACTTGTCGTCGAAAGTCACATACCCATGGGGAAGTAATGACCTGTTGAAAAAACTTATTCCAGAGCATATCAGAGACCAAGCTGAGTATATCGAACACGAAATTCCAGAGTCGATTGATAAAGATGATATGTACGCTAGGCAAAAATACGTTAAAGAAAAGCTTCTTAACAAATACGCACAGGCTCGCTTGGTTATAACTTCGAGATTACACTGCGCGCTTCCATGTGTGGCTTTCAACACCCCAGCAATTGTACTGTTTTCTGGTCTGCACACCGACAATAGATATGGTGGGCTTAAAAATTATGTTCATGGATACTCGTCGATTGAAGACAAAGTAGATTTTGACTTCGAAAATCCCAAGCCAAAGTTAAGTCTCGTTGAATTGAACAAACTACAAACAAAAATAAGGAACGATATACAAAATCGAGTGAATAATATCATGTAAAAGTTTGACCCGCATCAAAGGTACTGGGCCATTGAAGTTGAAAAACTTCATGCTTCGTACTGGCGCAATCGAGTCAACGGCAGCCTAGCTGCTATGAGATTAGAGAATTATATTTTTTAATATCAATATCATGTAAATTAAATATGAATTTGTTTGTAATATCAATCATTGTTTTCATCTTGATGATATCATCTCAACTGTATCGTCAACCCAGAAGTAAACTAGAAGAAGTCGCTTTGATACGCGGTTTACCAGTTTACAGATATCGGGTCAATGCGACAACCGCTGAAAAAATAAACAGGGAAGTTGAGAAATATTACAATAAAACAGGTCTTGATGCAAGTGAGAAAGAGGGGTGGAATGCTGAACACCTTTCAAATGCTTTTTACAACGCGCGCGACGACGATTTACCTACATTATCAAAAGAATTATCGATATGCATCAACAAATTATGCAAAAGACATTCCCTCTCGCCGAAATTGGCATCTCTCTCGGCTGATAAGGATTATCCAAACGTATGTGATTATTGGGTGAACCTGTACAATGTTGGTGATTACCAAGGACGACACTGTCATATAAATGACGGCGATGATACGCCATTTTACTGCTTCACGTACTTTTCGAGATATTCACATGGAATCGACGGACCATTAAGTTTCCATCTAAATTTAAACAATGATGAACCAATCACTACACCGGAAATTCAGCAGGGAGATATATTAATATTTGGTCCAACACTGGAACACAGCGTCGAACAACAAAACAAAGCGGGCCCGAGAATTACTGTGAGTGGTAACATCTACCACGACCTGTTTCGCGACGTGAATGATATCCATCATCGTGGCCGAAGGTAATTGGAAAATTACTTTTTAATATCAGGTGATTTTTCAAGTTTTGATCTAGAATCCACGTCAACATTCTTCAGTTTAATTATGGGAGCTTGGATATCCGTTCTAGAACCGTTCTGGTGAACCACCGGGTTCTTCACTGCATAAATGTTAAGTATATCGAATGACAATTCGCTAAGGTAACTGTCTATCTGTTGGGCAATAGGAAATAGGGAATTTGTTTTCAATATCTTTACAATACCGGCATATGATATCGCATAAGTGTGTAGCAAGATAAATCGATTTACTTTGCGATAGTCCTTCATGTTTTCACAATCTTTACAATGATATCCAAATAATACCAAATCAAAATCGCTAGGAATACTTTTCATAGATGATACAATACTTGCTTTTAAATTCGCAGGGACGTTGACGTCATCTTCGAAGATGAGCCCATGGCTGTAATTGTTCTCGACGATGTCCTTCCAGACCTTTACGTGCGAAAGGTAACACCCGCACCCCCCACGAGTGGTTTGATAATGCCTGCTTCTGAACCCTGTAGTTTCAATCTGTTTTAATTCTCCCCTGGCAATATCTGACAATGGAACTTTCGACATGTCCAGCTCTGACCCATCTACTGCACGGATTCGTTGAATTGGCACGTTCCTCATGTCGGATTCGTCGTACGTTCGCATAAACCGTTCCAATCTATCGGGTCTCCTATCCAAATTTATTAAATACGTCTTATCAAATATGAATTTTGCTTCAGATTTTTTATTGTAGAAATTTGCTCCCAAAATACAGAGTACTGTAATTGAAAGAATCAGAAAAAGTCCTTTCTTCAATTTAATGTCCTTCATTAAATCTTACAGAGAAAAATATAAAAAGGAATCAATCTAAACATGATTTACCCTGCATGATATGTGCAACCGATAAACGCAGCTTTGTAAACTGTCTTTTTTTGTGTTAACCTGGTTTGATATTCATCTTGAGAAATTTGGTTTCCATTCGGTAATAAATATCGCATAGGGTATCGTTCCTTTATAACGGTTGTATCTTTCCACTGTAATTGACCTTCATCGTCTAAATCATTGACTTCTTCATTTCTGTATTCGACTTCGTATCCCTTGGTTGGAATTTTTGTTTCGAAACGTTCTATGACAATGTTGAAAGTCTTTCGAGACTTTTTCCACATTGCTTCCCATTCTATGTTTCCGGCTTTCAGCCCGTCTTCATATTCTGAAGTGGATATGTATGTTTCGACCATTTTACCATGTACGAGAGAATATGCGCTTTGATGGCAACCCGAAAGATTGTACCATTCAGCGGCAGTTATCTTGTCGGGTAAGTCTTTAAAGCTTTGTGGGGTTGCGACCTTATTCGATTGGCCCTTCGAGGTACCCTTTGTGGGTACTGAGCTTGGTTGCTGGGTTGCGGTAGCCATGGCCTTGTCGTAAACTTGTGAGAGATTAGTCGTAATGCCGGTTTCAGTGATACCGAGTTTATCGATGTAACGGGATTTGTTCAGTACGTAGAATGATTCTGGCTTGTCATCAGCGCATTCGGTTGTGCACCACTGCAATCTTGTATAGCATTCCATTTCTTTTTGATACCTGTATTTTTCGTTCCAAGATTCATATTTATCCTTGTCAGCGATGGATTCGACGTCCTTGTAGAAATAAGGCACGCGTTCAGTTTTAGTTTTTATGACCTTTTTCAAGTCTCTGTATCTTTCGAAGTCGCAATCCATTGTTGATTTCGCGACAGTGTAATTTGCTAAAAACACAGAATCTTGTTTGGCTCCATACCCGGGAACCTCAGAGGTAGTTATGTAATCACCAGATTCGATTTCTCCGTTTATGTCGCATACCCATATTCCCCCTTCACCTGAGGAATTGATTCGGACGCGTACGTCACCAGTCTGTCTTTGAACGTATGCGCTGTGTTTGAAGTCGGTTTCGATCTCCGTCGTTGATACGACGCCAAACACAGATTTGTCCATAGGATAGGCTGACAGATTGACAATGGGTGTGGCTTTATCGATTGCCACTTCGTCATTTACATACTTATTGATATCAGCACAAACGATTAATCCTTCTAAGTGACCATACTGCGAGAATTTTCTGTCGTCGATCAACGTCCTATGTTGACCAGTGAAATCTAAATTCCTGCCAACATCATCTATGACTACTCGCATTTTTTTATCAATAACTTTGGTGGCCGCGTGTAACATACTTATCCAATTCGATTCTAAATACGATTCTTTACTACTTCCGGTGAGTAAATAGTCTGGACTACGTTCGAGTATGAAACCGAGTCGTTTGCAATGATAACCGGGCGATTCTTCTGCGCGATAGTATGAAACGAGATCCATCGAAAGCGCGTCTGTATACATAATGTCTAACTGTTCGAATGTCAAAGTTTCAATATTGTGTTTCATTTTCGGGCCACAGTTACTTTCAATGAGCCCCCTTATCTTGCCCAACCTGTTTCCGGCACCATTTCTGAATTCAATTGCTCCTTTCTTTTGATCATGAAGCCACGAGTCACCGTTCAATTGCATGAATCTACCCAACCTGGACCCGCCTACACATAATTTACCTCGATCCTCGCATAATTTCACGTCTGTGTCAACACGCAAAGAATCCGCAAAAAGACATCCCCCGACGTGGCAGTCATTGGTGTTCAAATCAATCACAAGAGGCCATTTTCCGTTCTTCTTGTCATATTGTTTTTCAACTGATCTCAATAAGTAAAACTTATCATTATCACAATGTTGTACGGCACTCACATGTTTAGAATTGAAATAAAAAACCGACGGCGACGGCCCCGTTATAGAAATTTGATTACCACTTGTTCGAATTATTCCCTCGGCATTTAAATCACCCTTTACTTTGACTCCAGAACTCTCGGTTACCAACGTAGATACGCCGTTGTGAAAAAGGGAAGTTTCACAGTTTTCACTAAATTGAATTCCCCACTTGTTTTGTTCGCCGTCATAAATCCCACAAGTACCCGAGTCTTTATTTTTATTGGATGTGAACACCCATTTATTGTCAATAGCGTACCCTCCCCATTCATTTTCGCCAGATTGCGTGTCAAATGTCCCATGCGAATTCACGTCACACAGTTTAAATTCGGCTCCTTTGTCACCCAACTTGATTTTACCAGATATCAATACGTCCGAGAAACATTTTACGTTTTTGTTTTTGAGAACTTTAAGAGACCAATTTCCATCGCAATTCAAGAACCCGATTTCATTATTTGAAGTCCATGAAACGTACCCTCTGGGTGTGTCTGTTTGAACAGTACCACACACTCCCCCACTTGCCGTCGCTCCAGCATTGAAAACCATGTAAGAAGTATCTTTCGGATACATTTTCCAACCAGCTCCCGTTGAATTTTCACACCAAGTATAACCAGCATCTTCATTAAAATGTATCCAATTGTTCAAGCGCAAATTACTACATTGGAAATCTGTATACTCCGAACCATTTAACGGTGCAAACCGGTCTTGCAACCAACCGTACGATTCTGTCCACAAATTACCGTCCTTGTTCAAAATCATTTTTCGGTGCTCGTTGGAATCAACTCCTCCATATAACCAAACAAATGGAAATCTACCATTGTTTCCAAACGCATCTGTTCCATCTGTTCTGAATACCACAGAACCTGTTTTGCCAAAGATTTTGAAGTGAGATCCAACTTCTTCCCCTGTACTCATCAGCCACTCTTCATTTATTTTGTATTTCAACCCGTCAACTTTAATATCAGTCGTACCGTCAAAGGGCGTGTCATTTATTTTCCGTTTGGTCAGTAATTTTGCGGCCGTCGCGGCGCTACTGGAAGGTAGATTTATATCTTGGGTTCCGTCAAAAACAATCCCATTTATTTTTCTTGGAACCCCAAATTTCACGGTGCCCTCTAAAACTATATTTCGGCTTACATCTCCCAACCTTAAATCACCGTCGCCATTCTTGATCGTGTACACATTTGGGCCACCGTCTGTAAATCTTTCCGCACCGTTTATATAATGCATCGCACCGCCACTTGCTTTGCCTGGAATAGGGCCATTCAAAATATAATTGAAAACGTCATCCGAGGATCCAGTCGATTGTTTCGTAAGCGGTTCGTCCCCTTCAAGGTCAAATGTAATCGGAAGCCGAATGTCTTCAGTACCGTCGAAAGGTACCCCGTTTATCATCCGAGGCGTTGCGAGCTTTCTCGATATAGAAGACGTATCCGCATTTCCCTTGAGATTTGCATGAACCTGAGAGCAATATAATTCTGAATTTTCAGTAAATACAAACGCCAAGTTCGGATCCTTTCCCGATTCCTTGAAAGATAATGAAAAATTTTTGACAGAATCATTCGCAAACCCCCAATACCAACTTCTACCCGATCCCCTTGAATTCATACCGAACACCCTGTACAATCTCGTTAAACTAGTCGCACCCATCCCAGTTCTATCAAATATGTTATTCTCGGTACCGTAACTGTCCGTATCTAATACAAACGCGTCCAATGTCGAGTCGACTGACTTTCTTTTCAAACTAAAGCCCTCTTCCACCTTCAATTTACCTCCAACATGTAACTGTTCTTCCGGTTTGATCCCGAAACCTACACGAGATTTAGTGTACACGCTCGAAGTTTCAAAATCCTCTTTCCATATATCGGAGCTACTCGTTTCACAATAATCTTCTTTCTTATTGAAAACGTCATTAATAGTAGATTTCGAATCGAAAGTACGCATGAAAGATAACCAGTCTTGTAACTTCATTGATTTGATGTCCTCAACTGCACAATGACCGAGGGCCGCTTCTAAGACCTCTGCTTCGTCCGAGTATCCATAGTCCGAATCTAGAGCTACTTCTAACAAAGAAGACGGGACAGAATCAATCTTTCGTTTCATGAACTGTAATTTACCATTCATATACGATATTCGAGACTGGTCGCCAATCCATAAACTACGATCTGATACAAACAAATCCCGTATTCTGTGTCCAGGACTGCCAATGTCGTATGCTTCGTCCGCCGCCGGAATTATATGCCCACGGATCGTAGTTGGTCCACCCAATGTCGTCTGGCCGTTGACAGTAGTTGTACCAAAAACTGAAAGCACTCCTCCAATCATGACGTTATTTGCACCCGTGTCACCACCGACAAACAGTTTGTCACTCAAATGGATCGAATCATTAACTGATAACGATCCACGAATCGAAACGTCACTCAAAATATCTGACACGGCTAAACCGCCGTCTATCGTCGCCCCCCCACTCACGGTTAAATCTTTGTCAATGTTGACTTCACCTGCTACAGATAAATCTTCATTTAATTTTATATTTTTCGAGTGTATATTCCCTTTACTTGTTATATTTCCGGCAACAGAAAGTTCCTCGTGAATGGCTCCGTTGATAGCATTTATTTGTTTTAAATTCATCGTTCCATTCATTTTCCAAGCCCGTTTAAATTTTTTTCATATAAAATCGAGAAGAAATGAAACGCAGTTCCACAGCCGGGATAAGAATTAGGGAAAATCATTATTTTCTCTACGTAAAGCAAGGTATTATTATGCAGTGCGCTCCCTCGTCGACCGACGATGATAACTTCACATGCTTCAATTACGAGCAATTGAAGAAGATCGCCACAAATTATAATAAGCAACAGCTTGTCAAGAAAAACAAAATTAGAGTGTCAAAAGATAAAAAACAACTTTAGAAAAACATCCATAAAAAGATGAAATCAAAATGCAAAGACGACGAGTCGTGCTGGGTTGAAAAAAAAGACGTGATCGAAGCCAACTTTCGGCCAAAAGCACCACTCGAATGGAAGCAGAATCCACGGACTTGGTTGTCTAATTTTGATATTGTGAAGGTTCTCAAGCAGTACGAGAACAAGTACCCAACATTTATGCAAATAGGAGTTTTCCCACGTAACTACGATGACATCGTCATGGGGCAGTGTGTTTCGCAAGAATTGTGTGATCTAAACGTGGATAACCTTTTGAATGAACGAAAATATCAATTAGGCATTGTTTTCAACCTTGATCCACATTACATGTCCGGATCCCATTGGGTCGCGATTTATATAAACATCAATCCAAAATCACAAAAATTTGGCTTTTATTACTACGACTCAAATGCAGAAAAGCAATTTTCATACGTCGATAAGTTGTATGATGCAATGAAATCTCAATTGAGATTAATCACAAATAAAGAATTTAAGTTATATGTCAATTACAAAAAGCACCAGTTCAAAAATACCGAATGCGGCATGTTTTCAATTGATTTTATAATCGAAATGTTGAAAAAGGAAAACAAATTCGAAGACGTAGTCAACCGTAAAATAAATGATGAATACGTATTTAAATTGAGAGCAAAATATTTTAATTAGATATACATATACCATCTCTTAATTTAAAATCAATCTTTTTAGATTTATTTGTCTTTTAAAATAAAATCATGCCTACAGGTGTACTTCATTTGAAAGAAGTCGATACGGACAAAATTACATTGGACGGGTCACTCTCTGTTTCAGGTGCGTCCAAATTGGAAGGCGCGGCGGTCCTCGATAGTACCGTGTCAGTCGGCGGTACCGCAACATTTGCCGCGCCCATCGAAGCAACCAATGTTAACGTCAGCGGAACGTTATCGGTGACCGGCCAGACCACGATCGGGGGCGACATCATTCCAGACACAAACGATGCCTACGATATCGGATCCCCTGAATTCAAAATTCGCGACATGTATGTGAGCGACAACTCGCT
>Ga0181413_1000100_pt1 | contig 22686 bp, 29 predicted proteins | sample 36SPOviralmetaG_FD_130111 | JGI IMG/M metagenome (GOLD analysis project Ga0181413, IMG submission 130111) | Marine viral communities from the oligotrophic San Pedro Time Series (SPOT) site, San Pedro Channel, CA, USA - 36 SPOT_SRF_2012-09-28 | ecosystem: Environmental > Aquatic > Marine > Strait... | reverse complement strand
AGTCAATATGGAGAAAATGATCCAAGATATTGAACAACTAACGGGCAACAAGTATATTGAGAATGAGTAAGGGGGACTTAAATGGCGACCATATTAGGCGAAGCAAATTTAAGCACATCATTCTTATCATTCACTGAAGATACTAGTGTAGCACACTCAAGCAACAGCAGATCAAACACATCAGACTTCAAACGACCTTTGATAATAAGAGATGGTGCAAACAACCTAGAGGACACCTTTCAAAGTTTTCCATCAAAAATACTACAATATCGTAATCTAGATAATAATGATTATTTGATCACAGATCCAATCACAAACCCTGCAGGTTCAGGAACACACGGCACGATAGATCCTAATCTGTTTTTCTTTCAGTTCAATAGTTCAAATGAAGTGGCAAAAGCAGTTATACAGATGCAGTTTGATTTCACAGAGATTGATCATAATGCAATATTTGATGAACCCAACTCACTTGAAATACAGATTGACATACAGAGTCACAGGAAAGGACACAACTCGTATACGAGCAACACCAACACAGGCACACCACACTTTGGCAAGATTGAAGCATACTGGCAACCAGAACCAACACCTACAACTTTTGGTAGATCAGCTCAAGCCACCGTTGAACTGTCAGATCAAACCAGACAGACCATAACATTGTCAATCCCAGGAGGAGACAACTCAATCCCGTCAAGCAATGCCTTTCCTAATTTACCTGGCACCATAGCCAAGTTTGGTAAGAGACCAACTGTATTGCTTAGATTTTCAGGCACAGTGAACAATCCACTTGCAAATCTAGATGATATCCCAGCTGGATCTAACTTTAAATATTCAGGAAGATTTAACACTGAAATTGGTCTAGAAATGAGAATATTTCAGATCAAAGCCAGATACAAATACACAGGCAGAACACATAACACCACAGGTTTGATAGAACCACAAGGTGGTGACTATGGCTTCACAGATATGATACCCGCTGATGCGGTATACAAAGGAGTGGGCACACTATGGCAGATTGATGCACCACAACCTATAAGTTCTGGTTCAAGAATTTTAACATTGAAAAGTGATTCAGGTGATAACTTATTGCATTCAAATCCCAACGGTCCTTTCGCTAAACAATATCAGCCCAGCCTAGGTGCTTTAACAAGTCTTTCAAACCACGGTGGATCAGCAGAAGCCACACTATTGTATAACAACAACGAATACACCAACATAGTAGATGATGGTATAACCAGAGAGACCATACTTGAAACAAGTGACATAAGAGATCCCAGTTTGGAGCTCGTGCTTTATACTGCATCTGGCACAGGTGAAGTGCCTCTAGCCACAAAGAGATTGAACATAGCATATGCACCACTATTTTCAGGATTCAGCAACATAAACTTTGGATTCAGCATAGCTGACATAGATGCTGACCAGATACACGGAATAGTGGACAGTGAGTTGAGCGACATCGCTCCAAGCTTCACAGTGACCACATTGGGTGGCCTAAGACTGGGAGATCCACAACCAGTGGTTGATGCCAGCTTCACAGTTGAAGTTGATCCAAGCACGGCAGGTTTGATAAAGACTGATCCTGCAGGAGTGGTCAACAACATAAGCACAAGTTTCACAGTCACAATGGATCCAGATGGTGTAGAAGTCATACACTCAACCACAGTCGCATCCAGCTTCAACATAGCAGTGGCGGACACAGCCGCAGTGGTATTGGTAAACACTTTGACCAGTTCACCCATCGTTGCAAGTTTGAATTTCAATCTAGCCAACCCAGATGCAGATGAAGTTGGTGTATTACATCAAGTCACCAGCCTAGTGCCAGCTGAACCATCAGCGGTGGTGGCCATAGCCAGCCTATCAAGTGATGATGGAGATCTGGTTGTTATCAGGGCACCCAGCTTTGAAAGGAGATTGAACAGAGCGACTAGGACACACACATTCAAAGCTGACCCACAACAGAGGACAGTGAAATTGGAACCATTCACAAGGAGCATACAGGCAGAGACATTGAAGACATTGAGCTTGTTGCTATGGGGTGACACAGGCACTTGGAGTGCTTCAAGCACTTGGTCAAGCAAGACGGGTAAGGCAAGGAACATAACAGTTGAGCAGGAGACTAGGACAGTTTCAAGCAGTCAGCTGGACAGGTAAACATATGGCAGAACTACAATGGAAACAGGGCAACACCACCAAGTATCTAAGGATACCCAATGGTTCAAAGGAAGACATCAGCATTGACCTATTTGAGGAAATGGCCACAGGTGAAAGCCTAGATGATTGTGTTTTCACAACAACCGCAGACATACAAATCACAGAGACAGCTGTCTACACAGATCAGATAGCAGGCAAGACAACACCACACATAGCACAGGCCTATTTCAAACCCAACGAAACGGGCACACACGGTGTAAAGATGGTGGCCAACACAACAAACAACAAGAAGATAGTATATCACTTTGATATACTCACAGAGGAGTTATAAATAACAGTATGACAGCATCAACAGGATACGAAAGAGACAATGTGGGAGCCTTTATCAGGAAGGACCCAGAATCAGTTCTAGACTACACCATTGATTGGGCAGACTTCTTGAACACAGGAGACACTATCAACTCAAACACTTACACGGTTGACACAGGTCTAACTAAAAGTTCAAGCACCAACACAGGGACGACTACCACAGTGACTTTGAGTGGTGGAACGGCAGGCACAGTCTACACAGTCAAGTGTAGCATATCAACAACGGCCAGCAGAACAGCCATAAGAAGATTCAGAGTCAAATGTGAAGAACTACATCTGTAATTAAGCAATAGGTGAAACAACACCGTAAAAAAAGGAGGCAAAAATGACAGAGCAAAAAACACCAGACGACAAAGACCTAAAGATCACCAACCCAGAAGCCATCAAGCTACAAGCTGACAAGAGCAGTAAAGATCTTTTTGAAGAAAACTACAAAAGGAAACACGAAAAATGGGGCACTATGGAGAAACAAGGACTCATAGTGGGCAGGGGTGACAACAAACGAATAATCCCACCAGATGAAGTGTATAAATTAGCGGCATTACATTGCAATTACCAAGAGATTGCTGACTGGTTTGATATCAAAAGAGAGACACTCAAATACAACTTTCGTGATATTATACAAAAAGCATATTCAGAGACCAACCAACGATTAAGACGGGCTCAACTAGAGACAGCATTCAAAGGCAATGCAGTTATGCAAATTTGGTTGGGAAAGAACCTTTTGAATCAGTCAGATTCACCTATGAGCAATGAAAATAACCAACCTTTACCGTGGTCAGACGACGAATAACCGCATAAAATAAGGCTTTTTTCCTGGTTGACAAGACTCCTTTCTATGTTATTATATAGAATAACAATTAAACATAGAAAGGTAAATGTTATGTCAAAGAGTAATAATATAATAGACAGAGTAAAGGCTAATATCAAAGCCAACAAACGGTTAGTGAGTAAAACTTACCCATTCAGCAAACAACAGGACAACCTACAGTTTGTAAGTCCCAAGTCAGAAGTTCAGCTATTAGATCTAGCTAGACAGAAAAAGATGGCCATTGAGGACTATTGGTGCACGGGTGGTCTTTTAGATGAAACATATCTATCAGACGATGAACCAGTGCAAAATGATAATATCGCTTACAAGTTGGTCACAGTTGGTGATCATACAGTAGGTTTTATCAAGACTGTTGGTATAGGCACAAAGGACAAAAGTAAAATAATAGCACCCAATGATGCCATACTATCTACGGTGTTTGTGAAGCCAGAATATAGAGGTTGGGGTGTAGCTAGTAGAATATATCAAGCCATTGATGCACCGTTAGAACTTTCTTTACATAGAATCAAAGATAAGATAGGCTATTGGCAGAAGTTCTACGATTTCATATCACCCAATGTGGGGACGGCTATCAGTGTAGAAGTAGACGAAATGAATAGTGTCTGGGGACAAGAGATGTTATGTTATGTCTACAAGAAGCCAGATTGCATTGTAGCACAAACTATACAACCTTTACAACAACTAGAGCCATTGACTTACCAAGGTATGATCAACACAAACTTGAAGTTCAAAAAGGCCATAAAACTGAAACACAAGCAGACACCTAAGATGTATGCTTATGACTTCAGTGGTAGACCTTATATTACTAATGGTAAGATCAAACTACCTAAACAGAGAGTGCGAGAGCATCAGATGATAATGAGTGTGGTCAATGCCTAACAAATTATTAGGAGTTCAATACAAGCATAAGATCAAGGCGAGATACGACACTCGCCTTGGTAAGAGCACTGATGTAGAACCACCTTTAAAACAAACTTCTATAGCATTGTTGGACATAAAGAACATCAAGGTCAGCAAGGACGGACTAAGGTTGGTCCAGAGATCAGGAACAGCCAAGAGACCCAAGAACAAGTATGACATACCCAAGAACAAATGGAAACCAACACAGCCAAGTCGTAAGGCAGTTGAGCAACAACTGATACAACTTGATTCAGGACACATTCACTGGCAGAACTATCATAAGGCCTGTGCCAACCTGGGTAAGAAAGCAGTTCATAAGCATATGCTAGAGAACCGTGGTAAATTACCAGAGTTCAACGATGCCTAAGTATCTTAAGAGCCTTAAATGGCTAATAGAAGATGTGGCTAGAATGCTAGGCTATATCATATTAAAGATGGAAACAACCAACCACTTGATGGTCACATTACAAAGCAAGGAAGATTCCAACTTCATAATAAAGCCTAAAGGGTTCAGCACAACACCAACAAGCCCCTTAAAGAAAGACCAAGTAAGGAGGCAGATATTACAAGCTCAAGCACGGAAGATGGCCTGGGACAACTGGAGAAAGGACCCAACCAAGTATGACAAACCCCAGTCCTAATAAATGCTTGACAAATCAGCAATATATGTTAAAATATACACAATTAAAGGAGAAATATTATGCTAACAAAAGATAAAGATCAGGCACAACAAGAAGTGATTGATGTGTTAAAAGAAGGCCCCTATAGATACTACAAGGTAAGTGTTAAGAGAACCACAATCAGAGAAACTGAATACTTCGTAAAACACCCTAGGAACAAACAGTTCAAAGATGATGATTACATTCCACATCTGTCAATGAATGCTTGTCCAGATGGTTGGGTTGAAGTGTATGATGACCCTTATGCTGATGAGTATGACCCAGAGATATTGTCAGTGGAGAATGTGGACGAACACGGAAACGAGTTGGAATAATGGGCAACAAATTGAAAGAACTTAAGGAACACGATTTCCTAACTGTGATCTTTCCTAACTTCCACCCAGACATAGCACACAAGAGAAAGACACTAGAAAACAAGATGCATATGTGTGACGGCCTAACTTGGAAAGACAGCACGATGATGCACAGAATATCTAACTTGGTCAGGAGTGATTTCGCTCCACCAGAAACCAAGAATGCCGTCAAGTATGTGGTATTGAAGTTCAAGAAAGGTCTAAGACAGCAGGTGTTAGATCAATTGAAAGATATCAAGGACAAGTCATTCCAACATTTTTCTAGAGAGCCACAACCACATATAGAATTTGCTGAGATCAATGTGTTTGATCAGATAACATACAGAGAACATTTTGATAACAACGGTCTTGGCACAGTGAAAGACCTTAAGGACGAAAAGATGCCCCTAGGACATCGTGTCACTGTGTTAGATGACTTTGACAAGTGCAAAGACTATCTACCCAAGCTCAAGAAAGGTTATGTGTATAGAAGCACACAGTATACGGGTCGTTTATGGACAGGCAACATCAGTGTCAACCATAATGCTAGGAGAACCATACGACAAAAGATGAAAGACAAGGTTCCACCAGAGCTTGAATACACGGTGAGATCATATTCAAAGTTCGTGAAAAAACTACCCAAGCTAGATTTCATAACAGTGGTTGATGATGACACGATGACACAGATAGCACACGACCTAGTTGAACAATTGATCCCAGGTTTTGATTACAGACACAAGACAGACATTGAACTGGCCAAGATAAAAGACTACAACTATCATCTAGAAAAGTCAGACAGACAAACTTATTTCAAGCCAGAACATCAGAACAACAGGAATGTGGCATATGTCCACAACACACTGAGATTACAGGCCAACGAGGACATCAAGGCGGTAAGGAAACAATTGGGCAAGGCCAAGAGAACCGTGTCCAACTATCTCAAGAAGTGTCCTTTAGATAAACTACCTGTTGATCTAAAAAAATACAGTTTGATATAATATGAAACAAATGATAAAAAAACTATTGATAGTGCCTTTGCTGATATTGTCTTTTGAGATGACGGCAAATGCAGATGAACTAACTGACAAGCAAGAGACCAAGATGAAGTGGTTCCAGGTGCTTACTGTTATGGATGCCTTACAAACCATAAAGATAGCATCTACACCAGGCCTTGTAGAACTTAACCCCATAATGGGAGCAAACCCTAGTGTGGGCACGGTTATCGCTTTCTTTACTGTCAGGAACATCATACATCAACAAGTGGTTGAAAGAGTGCCACAGAAATATAAAGATGCCTTTATAGACATCCCACTGGTAGGACAGGGTATAGCAGTGGTTTGGAACCTGGGCAATGGCCTGGGCATAGGCTTCTAGATATCGCCACCCCTAATATCTACGACATAGATTACCTTTCTATAGGGGTGGTGACCCTTTATAAATAACTACACAATGCCTTTATCATCAGCACAAAAACAGATCGCTGAATCAGACAAACGATTCAGAGTCCTTATATCAGGAAGAAGATTTGGAAAGACACATTTGGCCATAAGAGAGATGTGTAAAGCCGCATCTACACCCAATCAGACGGTGTGGTATATTGCTCCAAGCTATAGAATGAGCAAGACGATCGTATGGGATCAACTCAAGAAGAAATTAGTCCAACTAAACTGGGCTAAAAAAATAAACGAGAGTGATCTAACGATAAGGCTAGTGAATGGCAGTATCATAAGTCTTAAGGGTGCTGACAATGGTGACTCATTGAGAGGTGTAGGTTTGAATTTCATCGTTTTAGATGAGTTCGCTGACATAGAACAGAAAGCCTGGACTGAAGTATTGAGACCCACACTATCAGACACTGGAGGCGGTGCCTTATTTTGCGGGACACCTAAAGGCATTGGCAACTGGGCATATGATCTATTCCAACATTCAAAGATAGACATTGACAACTGGGCCAGCTTCCAATATACTACTATAGATGGTGGACAAGTGCCATCAAAAGAAATAGATCAGGCCAAGGCTGACCTAGATGAAAGGACATTCAGACAGGAATACGAAGCCAGCTTTGAAACATACAGTGGTCAAGTGTATTACAACTATGGTGCACACACCATATGGAGAGAAAAGATAGAGATACCCAAGAACATTATGATAGGAATGGACTTCAACATATCACCAATGAGTGCCTGTGTGGCAACAATGACAGACAAGGGCATAGTGATATTTGATGAGATAGCCATATGGGGTTCAAACACAGATGAGATGGTGCAAGAAATAAAAAGCAAGTATCCCAACCATCAGATCACTATCTACCCAGATAGTGCCAGTAGACAAAGGAAAACAAGTGCAGGTGGTAGGACTGACCTAAGCATATTACAGAATGCAGGCTTCAGATGTTTGACTAGACCCACCAACCCAGCCATAAGAGACAGGGTCAATGCAGTCAATAGTGCATTGAAGTCACACAATGGCAAACAGAAACTATGGGTCACTCACAACTGTAAGAATGTGATCAAGAGCTTGAGCAGGATGATATACAAGGAAGGAACCAGTCAGATAGCTGACTCAGATAACCTTTCGCATATGGCAGATGCACTGGGATATATGGTAGAACATTTATTTCCTGTTAAAAGAAATAGCATAAATAATAGCAAACTACAAACTTGGTCAATGCTTACAAATAATTAAGGACACTTAGATGGCAACAATAGATGATGCTTTTGATATTGAATACAGAATAGAATATTACGGCCTTAAAGTTCATTCAGATTGGAAAAAGAACATTAAAAGATGGCACTATTACAGTGACAGTTTCAATGGCGGGAATGACTACAGACAAGGTCAATATCTAGTGAAATATGTATTGGAATCAAATGAAGAATACGACAACAGAATTAAAAACACACCCTTAGACAACCACTGTAAGTCAGTGGTAGAGACTTTCAACAGTTTCTTATTCAGAAAACCACCAATCAGAGATTATGGTGCTATAAGCAATGACCCTGCATTAGACCCTTTCTTGAATGACTGTGATCTAGATGGTAGAAGCTTTGATGCTTTTATGAGAGATTGTAGCACATATAGTTCAGTGTATGGACACATATGGGTTATGGTGGACAAACCCAACACACAGGTGGCCACAAGGGCGGAAGAACTACAACAGAACATAAGACCATATGTTTCAATCATAACACCAGAAAATGTTATTGATTGGGGCTATGAAAGACAACCCAACGGTGTCTACAGTTTGACATATCTTACTATGTTAGATGGTATGGACGACAAAGCAGTATATTTTAGAACCATAACAAAGACAGAGACAACCGTATACAAGAAAAGTGGGCAAATGAAAAACGATATGCAAGTGCTAGATGTATTTGCAAATCCAATTGGTATGGTTCCTTGCATTCCAGTATATGCAGGTAGATCAGAGACAAAAGGTATTGGTGTATCAGACATATCAGATATAGCTGACACACAAAGAGCAATATACAATGAGTTGAGTGAATTAGAACAACTTATTAGAGTTTCCAATCATCCAAGTCTAGTTAAAACAAGCAACACACAGGCCTCTGCAGGAGCTGGTGCTGTCATAGACTTGCCAGATGACTTGGACCCCAACCTAAAACCTTTCTTGTTAGAACCTAGTGGTTCAGGTATAACACAGATTATATCCAGCATCAACGAAAAGACTGATAGCATAAACAGGATGGCCAATATGGGTGGGGTGAGATCAACCACATCAAGGACTATGTCAGGTGTAGCACTACAGACAGAATTTCAATTGTTGAATGCTAGGCTATCACAGAAAGCAGATCTATTAGAACTTGCGGAAGAACAGATATGGAGAATATGGGCCTTGTGGCAGAACAGCTCATATGATGGTGTGATAGATTATCCAGATTCATTCAATATGCACGACAAAGAAAACACGATAGCACTATTGAAACAGGCAAAAGAAACACAACCAGCCAATCAAAAATTACTACAACACATTGATATTATGTTGGCAGAAGCATTGATCAAAGATGAGGACATACTAGATGAAGTCAAAGCTGATCAACAAGCGACCCAACAACCAGTTTCCACTCTAGAGGGACAGAGCGGAGAGATGACCCACCCACCTATGACTTCAGTGGCAGACCTAGTCAGTCATATGAGAGAAATGGTGGAGCAGGGTTATACAAATGAGCAGATAATAGAACTACACCCAGAAATGGCACAGTTCTTTAACACAGAGGGACAAGCAGATGCATAAAGGTAAAAAACACGACAAGAAAAAGAAGTCAATGAAATCAGGTAAGAAATCAGGTGGTAGAAAGAAAAGATCAAGAGGTTAATTGGTTAGATTACTTCAAATCAATTGCTGATGTGTGTCCGTGGAGTCTAGACAGCTATATGGCTGGCAAGATATTGTTTATATAATACGATCCAACAATCATAGCACAGAATGACATACAATGGGATGATGATGTGGCAGATGCCATAGTCTACACCAATGCACCAGATGACATAGACCAATTAGACGATGAAGTGTATGATCTAAACCAAGATGATTCATCACCTTGCATATACTTTTTCAGTCACCCAGAATTTACCAAGGGTAAATTTAAAAGCTCACCTACTCCAATAATCATTCAACAGAGTAGATACAACTTGGAGCAAATAAGAAGTGAGCGGAAACACTAATAAATACAACATACAACAATATGTTGGAGTTAAACTTATAAACTTAAAAAAAGGAGTATACGATGAGTGAAACGGAAAATAAAATAGAAAACACTGAGCCAACTCAGGCTCCAGTAGAAGCAGAAGCATCAGCTGAAGCGACAACTGAATCAGAGGCAAAGGCTTTTACACAGGCGGACTTAGACAAGATCGTTGCGGACAGAATCGCTAGAGAGCGAAGAAAGTTTGAAAAGAAATATGAAGGAATTGATCCAGATTATTACAGCGAATTAGCTAATAAGGCTGAAAAGGAAAAACAAGATAAACTCAAAGCAAAGGGTGAGTTTGAACAGATTTTAAAAGACAGTATGTCTAAGAAAGATGCACAAATAAACGGTTTGCTTACTCAAGTGAAAACTATCAAGGTAGATGGTTCATTGCTTGATGCGGCTAGTAAATTTAAAGCTGTGAATCCAGGCCAAGTGGCGACACTGGTCAAGGACCAAGTTAAAATGAACGAAGCTGGTGATGTTGAGATTGTTGATCCTAAGTCAGGACAAGTGAGATACAATGATAAGGGCGAACATATTACGGTATCAGATCTTGTTGGCGAATTTTTAACGGCAAACCCACATTTTGTCAGTGCCACTCCGTCAGGATCTGGTTCTACAAGTAAGATAGGTGATGTAGCTGGTAGCGGTGAAAAAGTTGATATAACAAAACTAGATATGTCCAACCCAGACGATAGGCAGAAATATGCTGATTATCGTAAAAAGGCTGGACTTGCATAATAGAAAAGGAAAATAAATTATGGCAAACTCAACAACTACTACATTAAATGACCTTATTTCACCAATGGTGGCAGAGGCTTTATTTGTAGCAAACGAAAGATCCATTATGAGAGGTTTGGTGAGAAATTACACTTTACCTGCTAATAGTGGTAAGACAATACAAGTTCCAATTTACCCAACTGTGTCAGCAACGGCACCAGGTGAAAATGCGGACTTCAGTTCAACAACTATTTCTACTTCAGTAGCAAACTTGACTGTTTTAGAAAATGGTATTATGACAACACTAACTGACTATGCGATGAATGTTTCAGAATCAGATGTGGTAAGAGATTTAGGTAAACTTTTTGGTGAAGCAATCGCTAGAAAAATTGACACAGATCTTACAGCACTATTTGGTGGATTTACTAATACAGTAGGTGGAGCGGCGACATCAAATGTTATGTCAGCAGACTTCATTTTCCAAGCAGTAGCTAAATTAAGAGCAACAGGTGTTCCAGCAACGGATCTAGCCTGTGTATTACACCCTAATGTGGCATATGACCTTAAGAAAGGTTTAACGAACACATTTGCTAACCCTAATCCAGGTGTTGGTAATGAAGCATTAGTATCAGGCTATGTTGGATCTATCGCAGGAGTTCCTGTGTATGAAACATCAAATATGGCTGACTCATCAGGTAACTTACCAGGAACAACTGGTGATTACAAAGGTGCAGTATTCCATAAAGATGCTTTAGGTCTAGCGATGTTACAGGATCTTAAAATTGAAACTCAGAGAGATGCAAGTTTAAGAGCAACTGAAATCGTAGCAACAGCAGTATATGGTGTTGGTGAATTACACGACTCTTATGGTTGTGAAATTGAAGCAGACTCATCAATCCAGGATGCATAATCCTAGATAGTGGAGCAACGACAATAAACAATGTGGGTGGGTGTTTTATACACACACTCGTATAAACAGGAGAAACACAGATGAGCAACTATTCAACAGATGCAGACATACTAGAATATGAACCTAACATCAAAGATTATGGTATCATAGACTTCAGTCTTTATCACACAAAAACAACAGCTGACATACAAAGGCTATTGAGGATTGAGTGGTGGCCTCGTGTTAGCTCATATTCAGGTGTGAGCAGACATTTCAACAATGTAAATTTAGAAATGGTCACAACAAAATTAACAGCCGCACAGTTCACAAGGGCGGCAGTATATCACACATTGGCATACTACATACTACCACAGCTGACACAACATTCAGCGGAACCAGACAGATTTAGAATGATGATGGACTACTACAAGTCAGCATTCAGAGAAGAATTAGATTTCATCCTACAGGATGGTGTCAAGTATGACTTTGATGGCGATGGCACAGTGGAAGATCACGAACAACAACCACAACACTTTAACAGATTGGTAAGATAATATGTCTGTTAGAGAGGATATAGCCGCAAACATAGTCCAAGCACTACAAGGGATAACAGATCCCAATGTGGTATTGGTTTCAAGGAATCCCATAGACATATCAACCCTATCCATAGCACAATATCCTGCTATCATAGTTAGAACAGCAGAAGAGGACAGAGAAGATGCCGCTTTTGGTTCAGCTGGTGTTAGGTTTGGAACGATCAATTATGTCATACAAGGTTATGTTAGGGCGGAGAGCTCTGCAACAAGTGTGAACAACAACATTGACACACAAAAGAACAAAATGGTTGAAGCAATTGAAGAGAAGTTGGAAGAAGATCGTAAGAGAAACTCCTTGGCAATGAACTCATTTGTATCAAACATAGCCAGCGATGATACTGCATTGTATCCACTAGGCAGAGTAGATATAACATACACAGTTCAATATAAATATACACGAGGAACCAATTAATATGGCAAAAAGATTAGTATATAAAAATGGTAAAGAATTTGCTTGTCAGCATATGCGACAAGTGAACGAGATGGTAGAGCAAGGGTGGTCAACACATCCAGATCAACCAACTCAAAAAGTTTCTGCAAAGGCTAAAAAGAAGTCAGCAAAGGTCAAAGCTCAAGCAGAAGTAATCCCAACTGATTCCCCGTTCAACGATGGTGAACCAATCAACATAGATCAAGCTGACAATAACACGGAGGAATAACTATGGCAAATTACACTGGCCACGATGGAGTGGTAAAGTTTAATGACACAGATGCAGGTATTGGTGGTTTGAATCCAATTGGAAACCTAAGAAGTTTTTCAATTGAACAAACACAAGATGTAATTGAGACGACAGCAATGGGCACAGCAAACTTAAGAACTTACAAACCAGGCTTATCAACTTTCACTTTTTCAGGTGATGTATTCTTTGATGAATCAAATGTTATACAGAATGCAATTGATGATTTGGTTACTAAGACAGGCGAAGGTTCAGAGGCAACATTTGAAGTCTATCCAGCAGGCGAAGATTCAGGAAGAAGAAAATTATCAGGATCAATGATAATCACATCTTTTTCAATCACATCATCAGTAGATGGTATGGTAGAGGCTTCATTTGCGGCTCAAGGCACTGGTGCTTTAACAGTAGCGACTGTATAATCTAATAGGTGTTATATGATCCTAAATATTAGAGTCAAAAGTTCTTTTGATGCGGACAAACTGAGCCGTCAGGTAAAGAACCTCTTAGATGATTTTAAGACTAAGACATACAATACGGCAAGGTCCTTAACACCTGTTAGGAACGGATTCGCTAAGAGCCAATGGAAGCAGAAATCTACTTCTAAAGGCTTCAAAGTGACCAACGAAACACCGTATATTCCTTTCTTAGACCAAGGTTCATCAAGACAAGCACCTAAAGGAATATCAAAACCCACAGTCAGGATATTGACTGGTTATGTAAAAAATAAAACTAGGAGGATTAAACGATGACTAGCACGGACAAAAAGACACAATCAGCTATAGAGATAGCAAAAGGACACTTCAAGGAAAAACTTGGGGGAGACCTTATGAAATATCATAGTGATGATTGGGGTATTGACATATACTACAGAGCAACAAACAGTTTGAGTGTTGAAAACAAGATTATGTCATTACAACAACAAGGAAAAACAGCAGAAGCTCTTGTAGAAAGTGTGATTCTTAAGGCTATGGATAAAGATGGTAATCTGTTATTCAAAGGCACAGACAGACCAACTTTCATACACGAAGTTGACCCAAGTGTTATCATAAAGATAGCTACAAAGATCAACAATGCATCAGCTGATACTGTGGACGACATAGCAAAAAACTAACCAGGGACAGCGATCTGTATGCACAGATGGCACTGGCTGACTACTTAAAGGTAACTTTGGTTCAGATTCAGGAAATGTCCCTTTTAGAGTTCAGGACTTGGTTAGCATATTTCAAAGTCCGTCAGCAGGAACAGGAAAAGGAAGCAAAAAGTGGCAAAAGAGCAGATAATACTAGAAGGAGTAGATAAAACACAGAAAGCCTTTGGTAGTGTGCAAAGGAACCTAAAAAAAGTAGGTTCATCAGCACAAAATACTTCAAAAGGTTTCAGTAGTCTACAAAAAACACTATTAGGAGTTGGTGCGGCCTTGGCCACAGGTGCCTTTGCTAAATCAATAATATCAACTTCTATGAGATTTGAAGATCTTAGGACTTCATTGAAATCAGTGACTGGCTCAGCCAGAGAAGGTGGTAAGGCCTTTGATTTTATCACCAAGTTTTCAACAGAGACACAGTTCAGTGTAGAGGATCTATCTACAGCATTCATTAAATTGAAAGCTTCAGGTATTGAACCAACAAAAGAACTGTTAACCACATTCACAGACACAGCGGCGATCACAACTGACCAGATTGGGACACTAGAAGCTATGACTGATCTATTTTCTAGAACAGTATCAGGTGGTTTGGGTCTGGAAGAACTTAACAGACTGGCGGACAGAGGTGTTCCTGTTTTCAGAATATTGGAAGAACAACTTGGCCTAACCAGATTACAGATATCAGAATTTGGTAAGACGGCAGAGGGTGCCGCGGCCATAACAGCCGCACTATCTAAAGGTATCAAAGAAGATTTTGGTGGTGCCACACAGAATGTATTACAGAACTTATCAACTAAAGTATCCAACTTGGGTATCGCGGCCAACAATGCTAAAGACCTAGTTGGTAAATCAGGACTGTCTGGAGCATTAGGTGATGTGGTGACCACAATGACAGATGCCATAATTGGCAATGAAGAATTTCAAAAGAGTTTAGGTAAAGCACTGGGAACAGTGATTGGCAAGTTCAATGATGCACTATTGATTATGGGCAACAATATGGACAAGGTTGGGATTGCAATGGGAGCCATAGCGGCACCAGCCATAGGTGGAGCATTGATACTGACCATCAATGGTATATCAAAAGCATTCGTTTTACTAACAGGTGTAATGAAGAGAAACCCATTTGGTTTGGTATTGGTAGCGGTGGCAAGTTTGATTGGTGCCTTATCAGTTCAAAATGGACTAGGAAGAACATTGGCACAGGTTTCAGCCGTGTTTGATCACCTAGGTGAAGTAATGAGCAAGTTCAGAGACTTCATAGCAGAAAAGGTCGCAAGGTCCGTTGACTTTGTAAAAGAAAAGTTCTTTGGCTTTGTTGATTCATTGATTGATGCACACAACTTCATAGCAAGGATCATTCCTGGTATGAAACAATTTGACCACGAAGCAAGAGGACTGGCACTCACAATTGGAGGACCATTTGGAGATGCTTATGATTATGCGGCGGAAAAAGCAGGATCATTATTTGACAAATTAAAAAACACAGATGCATTCAAGACTGCCGCGGCGGCAGGCATTGACCTAGGAAAAATTATCACAGACTCAGGTAATGACTATGACACAGCTATGAGAAAGATAGCTGAAGCAAATAGAATGGTCAAAGAAGCATTGGACTACGAGGACAGAATTATAAGGGTGGCCAAGATCAACAAGATTGAATCAGAGTTGACTAAACAAAAGAACAAAGAGATCGCGGCAGAGAATGCCAAGAGAGAAAAGAAAGAATTATTCATAGCCACACAGATGCACAAGAAAAAGATGGAGTTCCACAAGTTGGAGGCTGAAGGCATCAAAGATTTCAATGAACAGAACATATCAGCTTTGCAATCATACACAGATGGATTCAAAGCACAGATGGCAGAACAGAAAAGCATATCAGAACAGCTGGGAGATGCTGGTAGAAATGCTTTCACAGGAATGGCAGACACATTGACCAACTTCGTAATGACAGGTAAGTTCAAGTTCAAAGACTTCGCCAATATGGTTATAAGAGATCTTATAAGGATAGCGACACAGGCGGCTTTAACATTCGCATTGAAAAAATTAGCAGGATCATTTCTACCATTTCCAATTCCAGGTATGGCCAAGGGTGGTCCAATAGGAAAAGATCAACCAGCCATCGTTGGTGAAAAAGGACCAGAATTATTTGTTCCTAAATCATCAGGTAATATTATTCCTAACCACAAGATTGGTGATAGTGGAGCAGGAGCAACAGCGACACAACAGAAACCAGTTCAAGTGGTATTCAATGTGAGTGCCATTGATTCAAACAGTTTCCAAGACACACTGACAGAACAGAGAGAAACCATTGTGGGCATTATAAATGATGCTATGATGGACAAAGGGAGACCAGCATTAGCATAATGGCACAGTATCAAAACAGAACAGTGAAATTGAACAAAGTGATGAGAGGCGATGTGAAAAAATTTAAAGTATTCGTCAAAGATCAATCTAGTGGCCGTGTAAAGAAAGTGAACTTTGGACAGAAAGGTATGAGCATTGGTAGAAACAATCCTGCAAGGAGAAAAAGCTTCAATGCAAGAATGGGAGCCGTTCTAGACAAAGTGAGAGGACAAAAAACATTGAGTCCAGCATACTGGGCCATAAAAAGTCGGGAGAAAGGATTTAAACTATAATGGCAGAATTTAATGCAATATTACCAGCAGGTGTAGACATACAGTCAATGGAATTTGTATCCAATCAACCAAGTGTGGCCACACAGAGTCTATCAGGTAGACAACAGATAAGAAGTTTTGGTGGACAATTTTGGTCAGCTAGGATAACAATGGCACCAATGACAAGGAAATCATTGAGAGCAATATATGGTTTCTTGATAAAACAAAAAGGATCATTCAGCACATTCACGATAGCACCCACACCGTTGACAGAAACGACAGTGAGTGGTGTCACAACCGTAGGTATAAAAAGTTCTAGCACCACGGCACAGAAAGCCGTTGGATCAACATCTATAGAAGTTGATGATATCAACAAGTTCAGTGCAGGTGATATGATAAACTTCAACAACTCAGGACACACTAAAGCATATATGGTCACAACCACATTGTCAGGTGATCACACAATTGATTTTGAACCAGGTTTAGTCAAAGCAGTAGTAGACACAGACTCCGTGTTAGCAGGTTCAAACTTCACATTGACTTGTAGATTGGTTGGAGATAATTTTGGATATGATGTGGATGAGACGGGATTTGGAACAATAGAATTTGATGTAGTGGAGGCAGTATAATGGGTAGAATAGTCGTAGACGGCACTAACACAATATACGAAGGTGACGGCACAGGCGAACTGGAGAAAAATGCTGTCAGATGCTTTCATTTATGTGAACTACATTTTGATGACTCAAATCTAGACAACTTATATCTTACAGACAACTTCCACGATATAACTTGGGATTCAACAACGGCACCAGACAATGGTGCTAACTTATACAAAGCCGCTGGTAATCTTTTAACATTTTCACCAGTGTCAGAGACCACAGAACTAAGGGTCAACACATTATCTATATCACTGTCAGGTGTGGACAACACATCAGATGGTATCATAGCTGACATACTACACTATCCCATAATCAACAAGAGGGTGGTCATACACAGAAGCTTTGGTGTTAGTAGCACAACAGATCAAACAAAAACATTTTTATTATTTGATGGCAATGTGAAGAATTTCCAGATCAAAGAAAGTGATAATTCCGCCACTATATCAATATCAGTGGCAACACATTGGGCCAACTTCCAACAACAGAATGGCAGGATCACAAACACAACCACACAGAGAAACACAGATAGATATGATGGCACAGGAACTTTCGCAGGAGATGATGGTTTCCAATATGCCAGTTCAATGATAGCAGATCTAAGATGGGGGCCACAGAACTAATATGCAAATGAATTTAAATGCTTACTATAGACCAAGTGTGGAGTGGGATGTGGAATTCCTATCACCTTGGTTGAGACCAATGGACAAGCAGACCATAAGATGGATGACTGATATGTCAGCACACGATGGACTTGAATACACTTTCAGCAATAGTGCTGAGAGCAACAGCATAGTGGTCAATGACACAGTGGTTGGTATGTTTGGTGTGGCTGGTGTAGTTGGCGAAGAGGGATCACCTTGGTTATTGATGAGTGATTTCTTGGACTCAAAACCACATCTTAAGAAACTGTTCCTAGTAGAATGCAGAAGATGGATAGCACAAAAACAATTGGACTACAAGAAAATGTGGAACTTTGTTTATAAAGATCACATCCAACACATACAATGGTTGGAATGGTTGGGATTCAAGGTGCAGGATCTATATCCACAGTTTGGACCATACAAGAAACCTTTCTTATACTTTGAAATGGAGGGCAAAAGATAATGTGCTGTTTCGCAGGTGATACACAGATAAAATTAAGCAATGGCAAGGTAAAGGCCATCAAGGACATCAAAAAAGGTGATGAGATCAAAGGTGTCAATGGCAAGAACACAGTCACAAAGATACACAAACCTTGGCTTCACTTCAGAAGAAAATATTCAATAAACGACGGAGAGTATTTCACAACAGCTGAACATCCTTTTATGACCAAGTTGGGTTGGAGAGCAATCAAACCCTATCGTAAATGGTATGATCCAGAATGTTGGGCCAATTGGTTCCACGAACACAAAGATCTAGAAAAGATCAAGCCACTAAAAGTTGGCGACAAGATAATCACGGAGAAAGGACAGATCACAGTCTACTCTATAAAGAGCAGTTGGAATCCTTTCAAGTGGTTTGAGAGAGTTTATAACATATCATTAGACAATGACAACACATATTTCGCAGATGGATATCTAGTCCACAACAAGGGTGGTAATCCAATTGCAAAGATATTCAAACCAGTCGTAAACATATTCAAAAAGATAGTCAAGGCAGTCACTAACATATTCAGTGGTTTTATGGGTGCCTTTGGTATGAGCTTTGATGCACCAGATATGGGTGCTGGAGCAGACTACGAGGACAGGGCATCAGGTATAAAAGTCAACAAGCAATCAAATGTTGAGGGTATCCCAGTGGTGTATGGTCGTAGATTGATTGGTGGTGTAAGGGTTTGGGCAGGCACAACAGGTGATGATCACAAACACCTATATGTTTGTCTAGCAGTATGCGAAGGTGAGATAAATGGTTTCAGATCAATATACATAGATGATGAAAAACAATCAATATCAAATTTTCCTGTGAATCCCACAAACAGTTCAACAGTTAAAACAGTAGCAGGTTCAAAATACTATGTGAACAATGAAGCAAAAGCAGAATTCCAATTTTTCACAGGTCAAGAGAATCAACAAGCCAGTGAACTACTCAAAGAACACGGTGATTGGACAGATTCACACAGACTCAGAGGTGTGGCATATGTGGCCTGCAAGTTCACTTGGGTCAAAGCAGACTTTGATGATGATGGTAATCAGACCAGATTCAATCCTTGGAGAGGACTACCAGAGATATTGGTTGAAGTTGAGGGCAAAAAAGTATTGAGTGGTAATTATAGCTCACACGGCACAACCAACACAAACACATATGGTTCAGATCTAAGCTCAATAACATACTCAGACAACCCAGCAGACTGTTTGATGGACTACTTGAGAAATCCAAGATATGGTAAAGGTCTAAATGACAACAGGATAGACTTTGCATCATTCAGGACGGCACAACAGGTATGCGATGCATCAGTTAATTTTGGCAGTGGCAGTGAGGACCTTTTTGATTGCAACTCATTCGTTAAACCAGAGGACAATATGTTCCAGAACACTAAAAAATTATTACAGACCTGCAGAGGTTTCTTACCATACACAAATGGCAAGTATCAATTGAAAATTGAGACAGCAGAATCAACACCAGGCAACTTGATAGAGATAACAGATGATATGATCATAGGTGACATAACAGTGATATCACCAGACAAGAACAGCAAATACAATGAAGCACACATAACATTTTCAAACAAATTAAAAGACTTTGAATCAGACACAGCCATACACCAGGACTCAGGCTTCTTGGCGGAAGATGGTGGCGAAGCATTGATATTGAAGTCAGGTGCACCAGGTATAACCAACAAAGAGAGAGCAGAACACTATGCTGAATACTTGGTCAACAGAAGTAGGAAACAATTACAAGTTCAGATCAAGACAACATCAGAAGGACAACAGCTGGTGGCTGGAGAGTTATGCACAATAACACACAGCTACAACACACAGAATGCCAGCACAACCAATGATAGATTTGGTTTTATGTTTAAGGCACCAACTAGTAGCTCTTACACCTTTCCAGAATACATATGGAGGGTCACGGCACAGAAATTGAACTACGATGGCACAGTTGACTTGAGTTTGATAGAACATCAGAATGACATATATGATGTCACACAGAGACAGGAAGACACAGATTTGAGTGCCAGAGACAGACACACACCACCAGGACAGAATCCTCCACCAACTAAACCAGCACCACCAACACCAGTGCCAGGTTCTAAGTATTTCACTATTTCAACGGCAGTGGCTACCATATTTGGTAAGAAGCAACCAATATTGAACATCAACAACAACAACTATCACAATGTGGACTTCAAAGCAGTGAAAGTGATATACAAGATAACAATGGGAAACAACATATTGAACAATGAAGTGTCATTACCCAACCCACACGGAAGTGGATTCAGCAACATCAATGGCACATTCCTTTCATTTGGTGACACACTCAAAATAAATATTTCCAGTGTGTATGCCAATGGTGACATCAATCCAATTGAAAGCCACACTATAACATTACCAGCCAATGCCAATGCAACGGCAAGTGGGAGTATATAATGCCTGCAAGTTTTAACGGAACACTAGACACAGAATTAAGGACCATCACCCATCACGGTGATGTCACTTGGGCCAATGCACCCACCTGGGGCAACTACACGAGTTGGGTCACACATAACTCACCCGCTGTGGGTGGTGCTAACGGCACTCCTTTGAGATATCAGACAGAGATAATTGACCTAGGATCAAACCTAAGTGGTTTCATAGAAGTCAACTACAATGCAACAGGAACCATAAGGGTAGTGATTGAAACAAGTGTGAACAGTGATATGAGTTCAGCAACATTCCAATCTAAATACACAGCAGACAACACGGACAATGGCACGGTTGAGACATATGCTTTCTTGGACTACTTTGAAGAAGGTTATTGTGATCAATCATATGGTGCATTCACGGGTAGATATCTAAGAATAACAGCTTTCGTAGAACAATTTACATCACCCACACAGAGAGGTGTTCCTGTGCTAGGCAAGTTCAATTGGGAAGTGAGAACAGACACAGTCACAGAACAACTGGATGATCAAAGTATATCAGGCAATGCACACACTTTGACATTCAACAAGATTGGTGTATTGACCAACATAATAATAACACCAGTCCAACAGACAAACAAAAAATTAGCAGGTGAGATTGTATCAAAAGCAAACAAGACTATCAGGATAGTTGACAACAATGCTTTCAATGTCACAGGACAGGCGGCCACGGCAGACATATTGGCTAAAGGTATAGCAGGTAATCTATCAGTCAGTCCAACAGGAATAAACTTGGAGGAATAACATATGGCTTATAACTACCCAACAAAATTAACAGCATCAGGTTTGATATCAGATGCACAAGGCAAGATTGATGCACTCATAGACACATTTGATCTAGCATCAGAACCAGCAAATGGTAAGATATTGATTTACAACTCAACCACAGAAACATTTGAAGTTGGCGATCAGACAGGTGGCGGAAGCACATCACCAGCTGGATCAAACACAGAAATACAATTCAACAACTCAGGATCATTTGGTGCTGATTCAAATTTCAAGTTATTGAATTCAGGTGGCGGAACCAGTTGCACACTTTCACACAAAGGACATTTAAACATAGGCTTACACACTCAGGGAGCCATAACATCATCAGAACCAACTCTACAAATACACAAAGATGCAGATGATTCTTACAAGCTAGTGGTGTTTGATGGATCACAGAGCAGTGGCACACCAGAAGATGTAGGTGGACCAGGAACAAAGCACACGGCCACTGGTTGGATAAACTTCTTTCCAGAGGACATAGCAGGATCTGGTTCAAGTTATCTACAATTAAAGAGAACACCCACAAACGATCTACAAGTAAATTTCAACTCAGGTGGAACAGGTGATCTAAAGGTTATTATGCAGGACTTACCAACATCAGACCCAAGTGTGGCGGGACAACTTTGGAACAGTTCAGGCACATTGAAAGTGAGTGCAGGATAATAAATAGTTAAAACAGGAGAAAACAATGACTTGGGGCAATAAATCAAATTACAACACAACATATCTAGATGAAGCAACAGACTCACCAGCAGATGCGAGACCAGAACTAAAGAATGCTGTTGATGAACTGACCAATGTGATAGATGGGTTGAACACAGCAGGTGGTGCCGCTAAACTAGATGCATCAACTACTAAAGTGATAGCTGACTCAGGTGTGCAGGCTACTACTGATTTGACACTGACACCAGGATCAGGCAAGAGTGTCAACATTGAAAATATTTTAAATCTAAAACCACAAACGGTTGCTGAACTGAATGCAGTCACAGCCGCGGAAGGTGACATTGCTTATTGTAGCAATGGTAATGCTGGTGCATCTTT
>Ga0181413_1000099_pt1 | contig 22803 bp, 17 predicted proteins | sample 36SPOviralmetaG_FD_130111 | JGI IMG/M metagenome (GOLD analysis project Ga0181413, IMG submission 130111) | Marine viral communities from the oligotrophic San Pedro Time Series (SPOT) site, San Pedro Channel, CA, USA - 36 SPOT_SRF_2012-09-28 | ecosystem: Environmental > Aquatic > Marine > Strait... | reverse complement strand
GATGCCATCGATGGTATCGCAAACGTCTCTGACAACCACTCCAGTGGTAGCGGACAGGGCAGAACGACCGACAGCTCTCATGCCCTTGTAAAGCTGGTTGCAGTATAAATCCTTGTTGTCCATGACCTGTTGCATTGAAGTACAGCCCGACAACATAACAATTGCACTAAGTGTTATCAATAATCGCATTTTTCTTCCCCTTCTTTTTCTTTGATGTGCTCAAATAACGGGTTAGTCTTGATTTATATTCTTTCATAAAATGATCAGAAAACATTTCGGTCTTTCCTGCCAAAAAATCTTTTCTTTTAAGGTCTTTGGTTGGATCTATATAGTCCTTGTTGTTATTGGCGTGATACAAAATCGTTTGGGACACGCTAGGTCCGTAACAATACCGTGGGATACGGGCAACAATATCGCTGCCCGACACGCAAGAAATTTGATCTAAAAGCTTCATGGGCCGTTTAAACCCTTTAAAAAAGGTATTCGGCTTGCCAAAAGTACAAAGGGACAGTGCGTCGTGCTTCTTATGCAATTTGGCGGCGGTTAATTCAGCAAGCCCCCCGCCTAAGCTGTGACCACAAATTAAAGTGGGCTGATCCATGCGTATAAGCTTTTTAATCTTACCCCAAACAGACGCGTGAGAAGCTACAAAGCCGCCGTGGCAGAGCCTACCGGCGTAAGGCACGGGAAAAACCATGGCGTCAGTCACCCAATCTAACTTTTCTGCGGTGCCTCGAAAACAAAGAATATCAGGTAAAGTACCATCTCCCTCGATAAAAAAAGCCGTGGTCGAAGTAAACTTCGATTCGATTTTTATTGCGTTAGGGATCTCTTCTTTGTACGCCTGAAGGCTGTAATCACAGGCCAATTTGAGAAGGGTTTTGTTCAGCATTACTTCACCTCTTTTGCTTCGCCCCAGCTTGGGCCCATCTCTATGTCGCATTTAGACGGGACAACCAACTCGACAGCGTGAATCATTAAATCTCGAAGCATTTTAGCCTCTTCTAACGAATCTACCGAAAAAGCAAGCTCATCATGCACTTGTAAGATCGGCGTATAACCTGCTTTATACACCGCTAATGTAGCGGCCTTGATTTGATCAGCAGCCGACGCCTGTATTAACCGATTAGCAGCGCGGTATGTAAAGCTGCGTTTTAAGCGCGTGGTCGGGCCATATTCGGCAATGGCTTCTGTACGCGGCAACGCTTTATTCATTTCAAACGTGGCCGGTTCCCACAACTCGAAACGACATTTACGACCTTTGAGTGAGCGTATACTACCGCTTGATCGTGGGTCGTCCAACCTTTTTTGCACGCCTTTAGTCAGCATTTTAACAAAAGGAACGCGACTATGGTACTGCTCAATTAGGGCCTTGGCTTCAGACTCCTCCATGTCCAATTCAACGCACATCTTCCCTACCCCCATTCCGTACATGAGGCCCAAATTCAGTGTTTTGGCCGCTTTCCTAGAGATGGACGCCATCTCGCTAACTAAGCTATGAAAATCCGCATTAGGGTTGTTTCGATACTCTTCGACAAATTCCTTAGCTCCAGGAAGCTCTTCGCCTGTGAACTCACCGTAGATCTGTGCATAGTGGGTTAAGATCCTTGGTTCTTGTTGCGAGAAATCGATGCTACAGAAGTATTTTTTATCAGGCAGGAACAAACTGCGTATCATGGGCCCTAATTCGGGATGCCGTGCAGGAATTTGTTGAAGGTTAGGGTTATTCGCGCTGATGCGCCCTGATACCGTACCGCCTTGATCGGATCTCACCTGATTGATGTGACTGTGTACACGGCCTTTATGGACATACCGCAAGATTGAATCGATAAACGTACACGAAATTTTATTAAGATCTCTTGCCTCTACAATCAGCTTTGCAAGTTCAGAGGGGTGTTCATTAAGAAAATTCTTTTTAAAGCTAGGTGCCCCTTTCGGTGTTTTCGGGTAGCTTAGACCCGCCTTATCAAAGGCCGCAGCAATGCTATTTGCCGCCCAAATCTCTACTTTTATTCCAGACAGGTCATGTATTTTTTTAAGAGTCGCTTTTTCGCGCTTTATAAGCTCTTGTTTGGTCCTTTCGGCGCGATCCAGGTCAACTTTTATACCGTTCATGGTCATGGCGACAAAGCAGGGCAGCAACGCTGTTTCAAGCTCCCAAACTTCCATGAGATCTTCTTTCTTTAACAGCACTTTTAAATGCGTCCACAATTCTAAGGTGATCTCCGCATCGACCTCCGCGTAAGGACCCACATACATACTAGGAAGCATATACATTTGACTTTTCGGATCCAAAGAAAACTCACGGGCAGCAGCGACCAAGTCTTTTTCTGATTTAGTTTTGCCCAGATAGTCGTAGCAGAGGGCATTCAAGCTATAGGAAAAACGATTTTCATCCAGCAGCGCGGCGGTCATCATCGTATCAATGATGCGTCCTTTAACCTCGAACCCCATGGCTTGTATCCAGCCGAGATCATAACTGGCGTTATGCATAATATTATCCGCAGGGCACTCAAAGACCTTTTTGAGCCATTTGTTCAGTATACGGGTGTCGATGTTTCCGCCACCAACATGGGCCACCGGAAAATAGCCCTTCCAACCTGCGACGGCGATGGCGTAACCAACCACCTCCCCGTTCTTTGTAGGCCAACCAGGACCTCTTTCTTTAAGATGCGGGTCCCGTGTCTCGACATCGATTGCAATCTCCTTTGCTTCTAAAATATCGGGAAACGGGTGCTCGGGCGGTAGCCAATCTGATTTTGGGGGAAACATTGCCATTTGCAGTTTATTTGTCATATACAGGCTTTCCGTTTAATTTTTTAGGAATAAACATTCGTTCTCGTAAAATAGCTTTCTCAAAATGTTTACAGTGCTCACAGTACCAACCCACTCGTATTACGGTCTCCATGTTTAAAATTTCACCAGCCTTCTTCTTGCACTTTGGACATTCAATCACACTTAAATCGTCATCACTCATATAGCATAGGCCCTTGTATAGTCGTCCGGCTCAACGATAAACAAGTTTGCTAGTGTACGGGTTACCCCCACGTAGAAAACGCGATGCAGGTCATCGCCTTGCGTGTTAAGTGCGGCGTTAGTTAAATCGGTAAAGAGCACAACGTTCGTAGCTTCTCCCCCTTTAGTTCCATGGATCGTGCTCAAACGTATTCGAGGCACAGCATTAAACTTCTCGCCCCTGCGCAGGAGGGCCGTTATGTAGGCTCTATCACTGTCAGGTATGCGGTCCAACGCTTCTGACCAGATCATGTCTTTAGTAGCTAGTAACCCGTGGTGTTCTACCAACGTCTCGAAAGTAAAAAGGTCCCCTTCGATATTTTTTTTGCCCCGAGCAATCTTTTTACCGTTACCGCTCATGCAGCTATACATTACTTTGGCACTAGGTTCATCTAAGGTGCCTCCTTTCCTGACGCTTTCCCACGCGTTAACGGCGGTGCTCAGTTTACTAGATATAGACCGAGAGCCGTTGCGCTCAAAAAGGTATCCCCGTGACTTCAAGTCATCTGCCAAAGAGGTCAACATATAGTTAGCTTGCGCCATTATCAGCCAATCGTCTTGATCAAGATTAATGTCATCGAGAGTGCTCAAACGTTGCACAGTGCCCTCGACGTCGCGAGGGTTGTAAGTCTTTGGGAAGCGGTTCTGAATACGACCGACAATTCGATTAGCTACTTCATGCACAGCTTTAGGAATTCTATAGCTCTGTTCGAGCACTTCACTTCCGCCTGGAAGGTTTATAAATGTGTCGGTATCCGCTCCGGCCCAACGATAGATGCTTTGATCGTCGTCACCGGCGACATACATCTTTTCGCACTGATCGTTCAAGGCATAGGCAATATCCCACTGCAAAGGACTCAGGTCTTGTGCTTCATCCAAAAAGCACAACTTAAAGTTAGGAATAACTCGTTTAGGGTCTTGCGCAAACAAACTGAGCATATCAGTGTAATCAATAAGCCCTTTAATTTTTTTATACTTATCATAAGATCGTGCGACGTAATCAACTTCATCCCAACTAAAAGGTATGTCAGTCGTGTTGTATTCAGAGATTAACGTAGACTTTTTAAGCCTAGACAAGTTAATCAAAGATAAAATAGGGTGATCGGCTGTGGCGATTGGCGAGTCCTCTACATGAGGGTTGGCTTTAACATTAAGTGAAAACCCAATCATGTCCGACAGTTCGTCATAATGTTTCTTTTGCATCAGATCTTTAGCTTTAATGTTTAACAGCCTAAAGGCCAAAGAGTGCAATGTCCTAAAAAAGTAAAGATCAGTTTTAGGATCAAGGCCAAAGCGTGTGCTGGCACGCTCTTTAGCCTCGTTAGCAGCCTTTCGCGTAAACGCTAAGAATGCAATCTCTTGGGGCGCGATACCGCTCTCAAGAGCCTTATCTACCATATTCAACAAGGTAGTGGTTTTACCGGTTCCAGGTGGCCCAAATATCCTAAACATCAGAAGGGTGCCCTTTCGCCGGTAGAACCAAGGGTTGGTGTAGCAATCACACCGGAACCCGTTTCATAGCTGGGGATAGCCCAAACGCGAGTTGTCTTGCCTTTAATCTTTAAAGACGTAGCGTCGCCGTTGATGTCCCGCAGCCGTTGCGCAATCTTATGACTCTTATATTCAAAGAACCTATTCTTTCGCAGGTAGCCTTCAAAGTCTTTTAAACGAAAGTAAATGAGGTCTTCCTCTTCATCGAGCCACGGCCTACGCAGTAGTATCTCTTCTCTGCTTTCAGCTTTTTGCATGGCTGTACAGAACTCTTCTAAAAACTCATAGAACTGTCCTGAAATACTGGCATCTTGGGAAACTTCGACAACGCTACCATCGGTCTCGCTCATATCAGTAAGCAGTTGATTGATGCGCCCTTCCCATGTCGGCTTTGACATTGTTTGAGGCATAAAGTTCAATTGCTCTACACAAGCGCGTTGAAATGCGCCCTGCATCATCAAACCCTCAGTATCAAGCTCTAAGGGCGTCCCATTGACGTCTAAGAACCAAATAGGTGGGCTACTATTATATTTGCGAAGATTCGCTATCTCGGCCCCTGCAAGGCCCACTTCGATGCCGTACTTACGAGTCCGACACACTTCTGAGTTGCAGTAAGCATTGATAGGCGCATCCTTACACTTAAAGCCATAGTCTTTTTTTAGTAGCTGTTTAGCCACAGTGTTGACTTCAGCCAGAGGTAGCGGAGGGTCTAAATACTTAGCGTTGTACACTAAGATCTCTGATTCCCATGAATCCGGATAAGCCTTGCGTAGATAAACACCCAAATTAAAAAGCCCAGAGTTACGACCGCCTTCAGAAATCTGCTGTCTACATAATGTCTGAAGACACGGAGGCCCATCTTTTACGGGGGTCTCTGGGTCGTCTTCTATGGTTAATGCGTCAATCTGTTCCGACGTTTGCACAAACTGTTCATATAACTCAAAGAACTCATCTAAGGTGGCAGACTGCCCATCATCTTTTATAGCATAGCGCAGCCCCTCCTCTGCATCATAAAAAGGCATATTCAGAAAGTTGCCCACATCTCCACGATCCAGTTGCAAAGATTTTTGCTTGGGAAATATCTCACAACCTCCGAAGCCAAGAGCCCCTGCAATATGTTGGAGCACCTCTTGCATTTTCGCAGCGGATATCCACTCGGAAGTAAATAGAAAAAGGTGAGCCCCTCCTGATTTACTGCGACAAACTACCAAAGGCAGCTTTATTCGGCGAATCCTAGATATAACCTCTTTATGGTCCAAAGGATAGGTGTCAACGTCGATACAGCCCCACTTACAGGCGTTATCTTCATTGATCGGAATGATGCCAATGGAATCACCCTTCCCCGAAAGATGGCCCTCCCAATGAGAGAGGGCCCGAGGTTCTTTCACGACCGAGGCTTTACCAGCCTGTTTTCCGTTTGTTTTTTTGCGGTCAATTTTATAAGTGCCATAAGCAAGCTTTAGGCCATCAAATATGTCCGCAAATCGCTTTGCGTTTGACATAAGTGTTTATCCAAAGGGGCTAGGTTCAAAGGTCTCAGTTGCTGGCTGAGTAGCCTCTTCTGCGACTTCTGCACTAACTTTAACCTCTCCGGCAATTACGGCTTTCTTAAAGCTTTTAGCCGCCCCATACCACATCTGCTCAGTAGCATTTTCCAGATTAAGCATCCGGTCTATCGTTATCTGCCAGTTATGATATAGCTGTTTCTTAGCATTTTGCTCTTTAATAGTCTTAAAATTGTACAGATACGCAAAGCGTGGCGGTCTAAAAGGACCATTTGCACCTTGGGCAATCTGACTTAACACTGTCGTGTTTAACGCCTTAGACTTCTTGATTCGCGTATTCGTCATGGCGATTAGCGCACTTTCGCAAGCACCTGTTTCAGGATCAACGATTAGAACATAGTGATCGTGATTTAGCCCAATGTAGTTATCTTCTGGGTGATCCTCACCATTGACTTGAATTATCTCACGCCATTGTTTGTCCTCCCGTCTAACTGTGGGGGGCAGGTCCTTCTCTGAGTAAAAAGTATTTACAGGGGCATCACCCTGCACCGACTTCCATTCGCACCAGCTAGTGGTGAAATGAACAGGGACTACCAGCATTCCTTCACCATAAACCTTCGATGTTACAGGGTTATAGATTTCGCCATCTTTAGCCGCCGTTCCATGATTATCTGAAGTGCCTACGGCAATTTTAATGCGGGGCAGACCGATCTCTTCTGAAGTCAAATCCTCTACAAACTCCAAGCCATCCTCTTCGAAAGAAGAAATTGACGCTGGTAATTGGCTTTCTACTTCTACTGTACCTACTTCTGATTTTGCTTTAGACATTTTTAGCTCCTTTTATAGTTGCACGTTGGCCTACATAGGCCCCAAATAAATCCATCGGAAACTCATCACCGGCTTCAACACGCTCTCGCACAAACGCTTTGAGGGTGCTCGGATGGACGTCTCTCTTTTGTAATACAGGTAGCCCTTGCGATTCTGCTAACTTCACAAAATCCACGGCTTGGGCTTCTTCCCCTCGACCAAACTGACAAGACGCGACGTTCTTAATAATATCGTCGTGACCTGCTTTCTTGAGCCAAGCAAAAGCTTCCTCACGGTTATCCACCTTGATGTGAGCACCGTAGGTTGTGCGAAGCTCTACCTTTGAGCCATCGGCTAAAGTAAAGTCGCGAACGCCTAGTTCAAGTATAAGGTTGGGAAGGTCTTCATCGGTGAGTTTGAGCAGTTCTGTTTTAGCTTTCTTTACAGCTAACTCAAGTAATTGCACTTCTTCTTCTTTTTGACGTACTGCACGAGCAATTTCCGCAACAGTAGCCAGCCCTTCGGTTGACAGAGTTTCTACATCAGAACCTTGGGCGTCAGATTCCATCTCTGCAAAAAAGTCTTTCATAGTATTACCTCCTGGTTAAAGTTCTTTTTATGAACTTGAGCAGCACATACTAATCTGATAAGATTGCATAAGCAAGGGGTAGTTATGAAATATGTTTTTAAAGTTGAGCCGTATGCTCATCAACAGGAAATCTTCGAGGCTACTTGGAAAAAGCAGTGGTACGCTTTTTTGCTCGAGATGGGTACAGGTAAATCTAAAATTGCTATCGACACTATGGGTGCGCTGTACGAAAACGGCGACATCGATACAGCACTTATAATAGCCCCAAAAGGGGTTTTTGACAACTGGGTAAAAAAAGAAATACCCGCGCATTTGCCGGATAGAATAAAAACCAACATTGTTCGTTGGAACCCTGCGTTTACAAAAGCTTTTAGAAAAAACATGACTGATATGGCGGTTCCTAAGTTCCGTGAACCAGGCACACTTAGCATATTGGTGATGAACATTGAGGCGTTGTCTACACCTAAAGGAGCCGACAGTGCTCTAAAGGTTTTGCAACTAAATCCTAATAATTTAATTATTGTGGATGAAAGCACCACCATCAAAAATCATGCAGCAAAGCGCACTAAGAATGCTTTAAAGCTGGCTCGGACGTCTAAGTATCGACGTATCTTGACCGGTAGCCCTATCACCAAAGACCCCATGGACCTTTACGCTCAATGCGATTTTCTTTCACCCAATGCCTTGGGGTTTACAAGTTACTACAGCTTCAGGGCGCGTTATGCGGTGCTAATTAAGCAGCACAAAAAGGGCGGCGGACATTTTCCCATGGTAGTAGGCTACCGGAACCTTGAAGAACTAGGGCAGAAGCTGGATAAGTTTAGCTCTCGGGTGTTAAAGAAAGATTGTTTGGATTTGCCTGAAAAGATCTATATGCGCCGAGAGGTGCCTTTGTCCAAAGAACAAGAGCGGCTCTATGTACAAATGAAAGAGTTGGCGTTAGCTAAAATACGTGACGGAATTTTGACGACTACTAACAATATTTTGACGCAAATAATGAGGCTGCAACAAATTACGTGCGGGTTTGTGCAACCGGATGAAGGCGAGATAGAAGAAGTAAAGAACAATCGAGTTCAGGAACTCCTTGATATTCTTCAAGAAACTAACGGTAAAGTGATCATATGGGCCACGTATACCTATGATATACACCGCATTCATAGGGAGTTAAGCATAGCCTATGGACCCGACTCAGTAGCCATGTATTACGGGGGAACACCCCAAGAAAAGCGTCAAAATATTGTCACTGAATTCCAAGATAAAGCCAGTAAGCTGCAATACTTTATAGGTCAACCGGCTACGGCAGGGTTTGGAATAACTTTAACGGCGGCTCATACCGTTATCTATTACAGCAACGGTTATGAATTAGAGAAGAGAGTGCAGTCAGAAGACAGGGCTCATCGCATTGGACAGGGTCAGCCGGTCACCTATATAGATATTGTCAGCCCTAATACAGTAGATGAGAAGATTCTAGAAGCGTTAATGAAGAAAGATAAAACGGCAAGTAAAGTGTTGGGTGAAGAATTTAAGACTTGGGTTTCCTAGTACGGGTTGTCGGCTTTAGCATTAAATCCTTTATCTCTAAAACCATCTCTTTAAGATCAAGCAAAGACTCTTCCATTGCAGCAACCCGCTCTAAAGCTTCAAGAGCGTCTTCTCCTTCTAACTCAATAGTGATTCTACTCATTATATGTTTAAGGACATAATGCCCTGCTGATCAGCCTTGATGAGGTTACTGGTTATGTCGTCAGGAAACATTGCCGCAAACTGTGCTCGAGCTTGTGGATTAGGCGCAGTTGGAGCAGATGAAGGCCCTTGGGGCAAGAACTGTTGGGCTTGGTCGGTCATTGCCATTGGAGGCCGCACTGGCCCTTGTACACGAGCTTGTTCTGCCGCTTGATTTCGTAGTTGTTCGCGCCGGAAGCCCGCAATGTTGCCTGGAGAAGGGCGTTGACCTGGTGGAGTATAAACGGTCGCCCCAAACGTCTCTTGCATAATTTCTTCCGTTGAAGGCAACCCTGTGTACCCCAAGCTAATCAGGCTGGACCTTAAAACATTCAACGCTTTTTCAGCACCAATATTTTTACCAATATTTGCAAAAGATTGCGCCGTGTCCACGAGAAAAGGGGTGGACGGACCTGAAGCTCTATTTATGCCCAATTGTAAAATTTCTTTGGTTAAATCCATGTCAGTGAAAAAACTAGAACCTAACTCTTGGAACATAGTCGCAGGTACTTTATCTAGAAAGCCTCGCACTGCCCTGACTCCTGCTCCCGCAGCAACAAGAGAGTTAGGACTTGTACCAGGCAGTAAATCCCCTGCGATTGTTCCTAATTTTGCGCCAATAAGTCTTTGAACTAATTCGGCAGTAATTGGATTGGTCTCATAAGCTTTTAAAATTTGCTCAACGTCGCCGGTGTTTAGCAAGCTTTCAATTTCAATAGCTTCATTAAGCACAGTTTTAAAATTAACAAAATCCTCATTACTAATAATTTTGTTTTTTCTTAAAATATCTAAAACGCTGTTTTGTGTGCTTGTTACGGGCCCTGTGCCTCTTGCTGGAACGGCACCGTCCAAACGATTGGATGTTCCTGGAACCAAAGGGCTTGTCAGGTAATCGCTAAACCGAGCGAAAGAGAATTCTCCGTCAGATGTTCCACCGCCAGACTCAGTAAATCCGCGATTTACTGTTGCGTCAAACAAAGCTTTTTTTAAGTCTTCTGGTGAATACGCAAGACCGTTAGAATCAACCAGATTGAAAAAGTCTAAATCTTTTTGAGTAATGTCAGCGACATCTTTTGCAAGTAAATTAAAATCTTGAATTGGGTTATCTGGACGCTGACCAGGAACACCTATTATTCGAGAAATAACATTTCCAGGATTATCAGTAACACCTGCGAAACGACTTATTAACTGTTCCTTTTGCCTTGTTTCAGCGGCATCTGTTGCCATAGTGCCTTGATTTTGGAATAACTGTACGGCTTTATCAACGTCCATCAAATCTTCTAACAATGGGCTTTTTAGCTCTCCATTAATTAGCACTCGAGGACTAATTTGGGTAATTAAATTTTGATTTTCAGGATCAGCTAAGAAATTTCGGATGGCGGCGCGATCTGGTTTTAGCTGACCTTGGTTATCAAACACTGTAAATCGACGAAAAATGTCTCGCATCCCTCTTTCCGCTTGCCCATAAAGAGTAGCCGAGCGGCTCGCTATTGAGTTTACATCATCATAAAACTGAAGGATTTGTGCATTAGCAAAAGGCGGAGGAGTCAAATTCCCATCTATTATTTGATTTCTTATATTTTCGGGTAATCCAGAAGAGCCCTCTACTAATTTATCTTTTAAAAAGTTTATCGCAGTATCTGCTTGATCTAATGCCACAATAGCCGCTGTCGGCTTTCGATTTAAAATGTCTTCTATTAAGTACTCTGGGGCTTTGTTGCTTTTAATGATGTCGCCAAGAAGCGTTCGACTATAGGTGTCATTAACTTGTTCACTAAATGCAATAGCATTATCTAAGCTGCGTTGAACCGTTCTATCAGTATCCTTGGGTAACGCTCCAAGGTCTTTACGAATTGCATTTTCTAAAACAGACAAAGACTGTGCAACAATTGAATTGCTGTTGCCTGTTCTTCTTTCTCGAGCCAGCGCACCGACTACAGTTTCACGTAGTTTTAACAACTGTCCAGAAGTAATTGTTTCGGGTAAAGGTAATCGAGTCCCCGTAGCTTCAGGTTTTGAAGGACTATCCGGAGCGTCAAGAAAGCGGCCAGTGAGTAAACCTGGCAAATTAGCCTCTACTTCTTCTGCAACTTCATCGAACGTTTTTTCTAACGCGTCATCCCCTTTTAAAATTTCTTTAAAATCATTTAAAGCAACCCGTATACTTATGGGATTTTGACCGCTGTCTAATCGCACGCTTTGTGAGCCAACTTGCGTAGATTTTTGAAGCTCGGTAGCAGCGTCTAAAAGAAAGCTTGCATCACTGCTAATTTCTTTCGGGACTTGATCGTATAAATATTTTTCTTGATTACGCACTGCCTGTAGGTTTTCATCGAGGAATGTGGAAAGTAATCGATTTTCATCAAAGGACGTACCGGCTCGAGTTAACCTATCTGCTGCTTTTTCAAAACGTTCATAGGCTCTACTTACATCTGCTTGCAACATCCCTTCAAAATAAGCTTCCCTAGCTTGCCCAAAAGCACCTAAAGCCTCTGGAGTATCTAATTCAATTAACCCCGCCATTAAATTTTCCATGGCTTTAATGTTTTGCTTATAACGACCCACGACTCTTTCGCCCAAATTTGGATCAAGTTTAGCCTGTTCGTTTTGCAGCAAGGCAAGAACAGGGTTTCTTGACCTCTCCACTGCGGTAGGGTTTCCTGGATTTACGTTGTATTGAGATAAAAGCTTTTCATATTCGCTTTGAGGGCCAAGGCTATCTAATAATCTTTGCGTACCTCCTTCGCCATCAACTTCATCAAATAGATTAAAAAGTCGGTCCGCTAATGCTTGCTTTCGCCCTTCAGTCGATCTTAATTGACGAAATTGTTTTATTGAATCTGTGATATCCAGCATATTTAAAAGGTTTAAAGGGTTAAAAGCAAAGGCCCCTGTAACTTCAAGTGCAGCCCTTTCAAGACTTGGATCTATTGCCTCTTGATCATAAATAGCCCCAGCCGCCGCACCCCCAGCACCCGAACCAGTTTCCCCAATCAAGGCCCGTGCAGGATTAGCTCTTTGAGAACGCAAGCCTCGTTCTACTACGTCGCCACTAAAATCTAACACACGGCCCACTTGCTTGAAGATAGGAAGCTTTCTTATATTTTTACCTAACAATCGAGGCAAGTTTTTTGCTATAGCGTTCTCGGGAATTAACAAGGCAGCCGGAGAGCTTGCCGCCATGCTACTAAAAAACTCTCCTGACATTTCCAAATTTCTTTTTCCTGGCACAACTTTTTCAGAAGGAAATAAAGCACTTTCTGTTATGCCATAACCTAATAAACCTAAAACCCCTGCGCCTCCTACCACATAAGGATTTCCGGTAGCTGTACCCACCGCCGCCATTGGAATACCCATCGCTGCCAAATTTCTTACGCCTTTTTTAGCACCTTGTAGTACTGCTTCTGGGCCGGTCGGCATAGTGTAAATGTTTTGTGTTTGAGGGTCTAAAGCTAAGTCTTGAATAAGTTGATCAGGTGTTAAGCCCGAATCTAAAAGTCTTTGATAAGATCCTGTAGGTAACTCATGCAAATTTTCTACTAAAATCTGCGCCATGTCCGAAGTGTTAACGCGTTTCCCTATTGCGTTATCTCCACGCATAAAAGCGTATACATCAAAATCTTTGGGTTGCCCTAGCACTATTTCACTTGTTTCAGGGTTTATAAAAGATTTTACTGGCCTCGATTTTAACTCGGCGCGTTTGGCTTCGTTTCTTTCATCTAACGACGGGGTAATTATATTAGGGTTGCTACGAGTGCTTGTTAGCAAATCCGCTTCAGTACGAATCCCCGCGTTACCGCGTGGAATACTTGTACCTGGAATAAAGTTCTCTGCCATTACGAAGCCTTATTAATTTTACGGTGTATTTAACGGTGTATTTAACAAATCGTTAAGCTCAGAAGATGTTATGCCACCTGACTGCCCACCAGTTTGTAAAACTGAAACTAATTCATTTACTCTTTTAATATTGTTGCTAGTTCTGTCGATAAAAAGTTTAGCGTCTTGCATGGCTTTAGCATCTTGATTTAGATAAGGCGTCTGCATTAGGTCTTCGGTAGATTTTTTTAACTCTAGTAAATTGCTAAGAAGATTTAAATATTGGTCTGCCGCTCTTTCAGGACTAGTTAGGAATTCTTGCGGATTAGGGATGCCTTTCCTTAGTTCGTCTAAAATGTACTGACCTCTATCGCCTAAAGCGTTAGTTTCTTTAATATCAAATAAAAGATCTTTGTTTAACCTTTGAACATACGCTAACGCATTGTCACGAGAAGCCCCTGCTGTTGAAGGCGCACCTATCAAGGTTCTAAAGTCGTCAATAGTTCCTTTTATCACACCGCCTGTACCAAATATTTCCGGCGCGTCTTTTACTACTTTTTCAAAATATTCATCAACTCTTTCTTGCGCTTCGAGGTCTACTCTAAACTGGTTTTCATATGTTTCCGAAGATTCAGCATCGTCTGACTTTTCTGTTTTGTCTCCGCTTAAAGCGGCTGCTCGTTCCTCTAAAATATATCTATAAGGATTAGGTAAAGGTCTATCTATTTGATTACCGCTCAACGGGTCCAGCACAGTGTTATAACGTTGATTCGCATCAATAGCCCCCTCAACTAAACGAATTTGAGCTTCTGTTAGGGGTTGCCCCGTCTTATACGATTCTACTAAAGGCGCATATTCCGGAGAAACTAAAACGCTTCTCATTTGATTAGTGTTAACGCCTCTCAAACCTGCTGCAACTTCTGCCGCTTGTAGGTCATAACCGGCTTTTTCTTGCATGGTCCTACGGGCCAAAGTGTCTTGTAATGAAAAATCTCTTAACTGTGCGTTACGCGTTAATTCGGGAGCTTTGGCTTTAGCAACATCCCCTAAGAAGCCGCCAGCTACTTGCGCAATATTACCAAGGGTGTTGCCATCTAAATTTTCACCCGTGCGTGGATCTTTATTAGTCACCAAGCCCACTGCGCGATCAAAAAGGCTGCTATAAATAGCCAAGTCTTGGAGTTTTTTCTCATTTTCTGTTATACCAGCCATACGCTGAAGTTCATCAAAAGTCTTACCCGTTTCTGATTCTAAATTGAAACGTCCAGGCGCAGTTTCTTGATCTGTGCTACCGCGTTGTAACTTTGGGACGGCACCGCCTTTGTTCATGGGAACAGGTTGAGGCGCAGGGCCAGCCATTAACTCACCAACACCCATGCCCATTTCATTTTCCATCATCACATCACCGGTCATGCCTTGCATGAGACCGCCAACGCCCTGATCTACTTCGCCTTCACTAGCCATGATGATTGCAGGTTGGGTCAAAGCCAAAACGGAGGTAGGGGTGATTGCAGCATCCTCTGGTCCGACAAACGTTGCTAACTCATCGTATCGAGCTTGCAGGGGTAACTGGTTACCGCGTAACGCATCAATGACTTGCTGCGGATTTTCAGCCGCATCAATCCCCATTTCTGCATTTACGACCAAGTCTTGACCCAACGCCATGCCCTGATTCTCCATGGCGTTTAAGTCTTGAGCCATCATAGGGTCCATGGGCGGTGGTGCCATACCCATCATCGCAGGGTCCATCATAGAGGCAATCCCGCCACCGTTAGCCTTTTGTACAACGCCTCGACCCATTAGAATGTCTTTGCGTGTAACCTGACCGTCACCGCTTAAATCAGGAAACGAAGCACCGCCACCATTTGCCATGCGCCGAGGCATATTGAACATCGGTCGAGCTAGTATTGTCATGGCATTATGCTCCCGAGACCGGACAGTGCTTTACTTCCAGCGTAAAGTGAACCGCCCAAACCTAATAGCTGTTGGAAAGGAGATGCACTCCCACCACCCGTGGTCGTGGTCATTGTTTGTTGCGTGCTCGGAACACCTCTCACCATATCACCCATAAAGGCTAGAGTTTGGAAAGGCTGGTTACGTTGATCCGTTTTCGTGGCCCTTTGTGCATCAAGTCCTGCTTGCTGTAAACCACGCTGTAGACCGCCAATGCCACCCAATGAGGCGACGTCTCTACCGAGCAATGATTGGGCTGTCTCACCCAAAGCGGCTTGCTGTACGCCGATGTTTGCACCTTGCTGCGCTAAATTACCATAGCCACCGGCTAATCCAGCAAAGTCACTGCCAATTCCGCGCATTTGTTCTATATCCGCTTGACTTAATTGTCCATACTGTAGACCTAATCCACCAATGCCCTGTGAAGCAGCCAGACGACGGCTTTGCGTATTCTCAAAAGCTTCTTGGGCCGCGTTTCTTGCAGACTCATACCCTGATGCACGAAGCTGACTACCAATACGCGCTTTCTCCCGCTCCATGTCCCGTGCTGTTCTCGAAGCCATTACACCGGACCTTGATCCACCAAACGCCCCTTGCGACACAGCTTGAGCGGCTAATTCATTCTGAAGTTGGGCATTGCGCTCATCAATGTCTGCCTCGGATATATCAATCACTTGCTCTGTAAACGGGTTCATAAAGTTAGCAGTTTGCGCTGGATCAAATGTCCCTGCGCTAGATAGGTAGCCTTCCCCTGCGGCGGTCTGATACTGATAAGGAATTTCCCGTAGCTGCTGCGCTAAACGCCCTGCTTCTTGAGCATACTGCTGCCCTTGGGCCAAGGTAGGCACGGCAGAATCCGCTAGAAATCGCCCTGAACCGCCTATGCTTTCGGATGCTTGCTGCAAATAGGGCACGTAAGACCCCACGCCTTGTTGTGCTAACGCGGAAGCTTGTTGTTCAAAAGGGGATAATCCAGCAATTTGATAAGCAGGGGTCTCAAAACGTGGATCAAATAGAGCTTTATCTGTTAACCCTTGAGCCGCCTGTAAAAGCCCAAGCTCATACGCTTCAATCTCAGGAGTACGTTGCGTTACTTGATATTGTGTCTCTGCCATTATGCTGCACTCTCAAATTGACGCATTGCGTCGTACATTTTTTTCATTCCGCGTTGACGACTACCGTTTCCGGCACCTCTGACCGCTTGAGCAGTCATTACAAATTCGCCGTCAGACAACATAGCAGGAATATCATCAGAAGTTTCTGTACCAGGTCCAGCGATCTGACCGGTCCGTCTTGGAAAAGCTTGACCTCCATCTGCCATACCAGGAGGTCGATAGTTACCATAGCCGTAACCGTAGCGAGGACGATCCCTGTAGAATTCATCCAGTGCGGCTCCGCTTCTAAAGAAGTCCGGAGCACTCTCATCGGTAGGCGCGTTAGACGCCAAAGCCAAATAGCCTATACCCGCAGGAACAGCGAACCGGTCCATAAAGCTCTCCGCGCCATCGGGAGCTATAACGAAATCTTTGATGTCGCCCAAAGTATCCATGACCCCAGAGCCTCGACCGCCGCTTGTAAAGATGTTTTTACCACGCTCAAACACGCTGTTAGGTGGGGTGTAGGCCGCTGGAGGATTTAAATCTTTTAAAAGTGCATCGCCTAAATAGTTCATATCTTGCGTCGCCGCTTGAGTGCCAACCTCGGATACCCCTTTTGGCATCGATGCGAAGGTTGCATTCGGTAGCGAATTTGGATCGACGTAAGACGCACTTGGTTCTACAAGGGTCGCCGCGTCTCCAATTTGAACGCCAGTTTGATTGTTAATCGCGTCCTGAGATCGACTTGCACTATACAACGGGGCCCTTTCTGCCGCTTTACTTGCAGCAGTATTTGCAGTTTGGGTAGCCGTAGGTTCAACACCTAGCATTTGAGCCAACCTATTAGGCTCTTGGGCTTTGTTTGATGCGATACTGCCCAAGGTTTCCGTTCCGGTCATCGAAGACTTAAAGCCCTCTTTAAACCCGTCAAGGCGTGCTCCTTTGCCAAATTCTTTTGCACCTTGCGCACCTTTTAAGATACCCGTAGTAAGCGCAGCAATCCCTGCTCGTTTAAAAGCGTCTTTGGTGCTTACTCCAGAAATCTTAGCTTGCAAGAAGCTTGTAGCCGCTGATGCACCCATAGGGCCTAAGATTGGTGTTAAAAACGTTTGAACCACGATAGGAGCAATTACTTTGAAAGCTTTTTTAATACCCTTCTTCAGCTTGCCAAACAGTTTTTTAAGGAAAAACTCAGGCTGGCCTGTAACAGGGTTTAAAGAATTAAGCTCGTTACCTACTACATACTCGTCGGGGTCTATGCCCATTTCCCGCATTTGGGAAAATAACTTTTCTTTTAGCAGAGGGTTTTTATCAAAAACAGCCATGGGTACTACGGTTTCGCCTTCTGCCGCGTGTATCATGTAAGAGTCTTCGTACCTACCAAACTCCGCTAATTGATCGGCTACCTGCTTTACAGAGGCAATTCCAGTGTTAGGAATAGCGTCTTCATCCGCCCAAGAGCCAGTTTCTGCGGTTAAAAAGGTTGCTATACCTCCAGCAGGAAGTTCTATGGGTTCTGAGCTATGTAGAGAGGCTTGCATTCTATTGCTCCGTAAATTGAGTAATGATTATATCGGAAGACTTTAAATTCATCAAAGCCTTCACGTACTAACTGTAACTTGTCCTACACCCGTTGTTGCTTGTATTCCAGGAAGAAATGCTTGATTAGCCAGATTGATGTGTAATACACCATTTACCTGAAAAACTGCACCAACCTCTAATCCCTGATTATTGTCTTGTAAATCGGTTAATGTAAGTGTTGTAGCACGTATGTCCCCTGGATTCTGCACTTGCTCTAAAAACACAGAAAACGCACGTAAAACCTCGGCAGTGTAGTTCTGACTATAATCTACCGGAGCCTGTGGAAATAACGGTCGTACAACTTTACGTGTACTCATAGGGTTTTTATCCCATATTCAGCTTGTCCGCCATTAGCCAAACTAGCCACTCCGCCTTCTGCGTTAAACGCTTTTGCTAACGGGTCCATCATATTCTTTTCACCAATTTCCGTTTTGCTTGTTACCCCTACATCTTTTAAAAACTCAAATATAAAATTAAAATCAGCCGAGGTTGGATCAACGCCACCTTTATTACTTGGGCCTTTTATTTGAGCCACTTTAGTTGGGAGACCCGTATTTACATCAAACCTTAAATCCAAAGTTACGCGTGGCCTTCCTGATACCGGATCACGCAACGAATAAATTCGTGTTGCACCACTTTTAAAAGCTGCTTTCTGCTCGGGAGAGTAAATGTTCGACCCTGTATTATAGTAATAACCGCCAACCGAATTGTTCATTAGAACCCCTTCTAATGCAGTTAGCTCTGGTTAATTTAGACGAACCATTACACCGTTAGAGTTTGCCGACATTGTTTCGAGGTCTTTATTTTTTAACAAAAGTTCAGGCTTTATAAGTCCAGCAAGTCGTGGTTTAGATCTTACGACATCGGCTATTCCTACGAGATCATTTGTTTCAAAAACACGGGCAGTGTTTTTAAGTTTTGCTTTTCTTCCTTCTTTTACCATTTGAGGAAAAGACATATTTTTTAATTTGTTTACGTCTAAATATTTTAAACTGTCAACAAAAACCTCTGGCATTAAAAAACCTACAACTGGTTGACTGAAGGTTAGATCAGCGTTTGGTTCATAAAATACTTCTCTGTCATAAATCCCTTGTCTGAGTGTTTCATCTTGTTCAAATCTTCTTTGAAGATTTTCTTTCTCCAAAATGGAAGATTGGCTTTCTATTAATTTTTTTGGTGTAACAGTTTCTAATTGCGATTTAAGAGTACCGGTAAAAGGCGCAGCTTCTTCTGGAAAACGAGCACCAAGACCTAAATCATCAAAACGGTCCAATTCAGCTTGATTAGCAAAACCTTTAAAAGGTTGACGTAGATTCACTTTAGAAAGCATTTGCTGATATTCTGCATTTCTTTCTGCTAAGTCTTCTGCTATTTTTGACCTTTCCTTTGTCTTTATGTCTATTTGCAAACGGGTTCGGTCGTCTGATGGCATAAGCTCAAAGTCTTCGTCAATAACTTTACCCTTAAAAGGGGTTGCAGAATCGTATGCACGATCAAAAAATTGCCTTTCCTCAGTCTGACTATATCTGCCTGTTTCTGCGTCCTGTAGTCCTCGTAATTCATTTTGCAAACGTCTAGCTTCTTGTAAATCTTCAGGACTTCTAAAACCGCTATTAAGTACGCTCATTGGACCTTCTTCTATCCGAGTTTTTTGAAGCGCATTAAATTGATTTTCTTTATCTGCTATAGCTGTCGTTGTATCATGCTGCCGCCGTATAGCTTCAGGATTGCTTTTAGGCAAGGTGCCTACACCTCTATACGTTCCACTGTTATAACCACTTTCATAATTAAAACCTGCTGCTTCTGGCTCCAAATCTCCTTTAAGGATCATAGCCCTTATGGGATCATCGGCTGTTCCTTGTTGAGTTTGAAAATACTTATCTATTTTTTTAAGAACATCATTTTGTATATCTACAGGTATATCAAAAGGTGCCGTTGCTGTAGCACCACTTACCTTTTTAAAAGCATCCTCATAGTCTTTCAAATATTTTTTTTCAAAAGGCAACGCTGTTTTTACTTTCTGTACCATCGCCTGAACAGGTGCATCAACTGAAGGTGTAAGAAGATCCCCTACAAGCCCCGTCAAGTACGCTGTAGGCAAGGGGTTAAGCATATCCATTGAAGCAAAAGAAGCCATGGATCTTAATTTAGACGCTTCTTCGCCGCGCCCTTGAGCATCTAGCTCATCTGCTTGCTTAAACAATTTGTTTGATTCAATACCGCTTACAACATTAGAAGCCACCGGTAGCATTTCTGTAGCAAAAGCTAGGGGATCTTCATAAGCAGCTTGGCCCATAGCCGTGGCTAAGTTTTTTGCATCTGATGCAAACTCAGCCGGTGGGATAAACGACATTTGCCCTGCTTCATCGGGCCTAACTAAATAATTAGCAACATATTCTGGTATGTCACTAAACCCTTGTCCCATATCAATTAAACGATCTTTTGCAAATTCGGTCATGCTAACGGGGTCTGAATCTTCAGGACGATACTGGGTGGGATCAAAGACAACATCTGCCCTTCTCATGTCGGAAAGAGCTTCCGGACTGTAGGTGTTATCGTCTATAAATAAACGATCTCCTCGAGATCTCCTTGGGTCAGCCATTATCGTCTCCCATCCTGACGCACATCCACACGTTGTGTACCCAAACGCCACTGGATGTCTGTAATACTAGAATCCACCTTTAATGCAAAGGCCCGACCACGTAACCGCACATACGCCTCGTTAGTGAATTGCTCTACTGGCGTAGTAGCGGTCTGTGTCACTGCTGACGCATTGCTTTGCAGATACTGACCACCTGGGTAGTTACGAGTCTGCAAGGTCATGTTGACGCTTGCTGTGGCGTCTGTAGAGGCATCAAAGGTAATGTCTGGGATCAAACGGCTCAAGAATACAAAGTCATTGCCGTCGCCAATACTAAGCTGACTGCTTTCTATAAAGCTGGTAATCGGTGACGCCGGAGAGGTACTGCCGTCGTTTAAGCCAAACTCTTGGTTGTACAAAAATCCATCCGTGCTTGCCGCCATTGGGAAGTCGTTAACCCCACGATCTAACCAGTAGGTGCGAGTCAATGTACCGTAATACCAGACCTTTTCTTCGTAGTTATAGACCACATACTTGTCCACCTCGGTAGAACTGGCCGAAGGATAAAACCACCAGATCTCCGAAAAGGAACTGTTTAAACTTGCCATCACCAGTTCTTTTTGCTCTAAGTTAAAGTTGTTAAAAACAAAAGAGCGTACAGAACAGGGCAGCTTTTGTACCTGACCGTTGTAAACATAGAACTCTTCGACGCCCATCCAGAACACCGCGTCGTCTACCGCTTTAGCCGCCAAAGGCCCCATGATCGTCGTGTTCTCTGACAGACGGTCAATACCAAAAGTAAAAGGAGGTCCAAGATACTGCATGGCGTGAACCGACACATCTGTAAATACTAGTATTTGTTGTCGCGTTTCTACTGCACACACTATCTCAGACCCTACTCCTACACGCAGGTCACCTGCTGTGTTATCGGCGGTTGCTGTCCATGTACTAACCGATTCTTGACTACTAAAGCGAATAAGCAAAGGGTCCTGTGTGCCAATAGCCGACTCTGAGTCACAGCCAAACACAACAACGTGCCTGTCTCTGTCACTGACCAAAACCTGCTTGGCAACGGTCGGCGTCGTAGCATCAGAGATCAACGTCCAATTGCTTGCATCTAAACTAGGGTCCGTGGTCCCTGAGACGTTAACCGCGCACTGATAGCTCAGATAATTTATCGGAGAGTAGACGGTATTACCGACCGTGTACGATGTCCCCGAAACCCAAGGGGTACCGCCCTGTATCGCCGTCAAAGGAATGCCTCGATCGGTCCCCAAAGTATCGGCACTGGTGTCCCAGTAATAGATACCGCCATCACGCACGTTAAATAGCAGGTCTTCGCCAAAGTTGTCTTGTGTATAAACCCGAAGCTCGTTAGTGGACGTCGATGTAATGCCCGAGCCCCATGTGCCACGGCCCCAAGTACCGGCTCCCCAGCCTGTACCAGCCACCGCTAAAGTCAGTCCAGAATTAATTTGGTAAGCAGAAACAACGCTGCCCCCACCATTGCCGGTGTCCGAGCCATTAGCAGCAACTAACGTCGGGGCTAGTTGACCGTTTACAGTAATGCTTTGTATAGATGTACCTGCGGCACGGGTTTGTATCTCATAGATGTTGTCGTCGATGATTCGGACTATCTGATATTCTTGATTAAGAACACCTGCGGTAATAACCCCACCTAAACTGGTTGCGCCGGAAAAAGTAACAAAGTCGTCGGCAACCGCACCGTGACTGTTGTTGTTAACTCGCAGGGTAGATTGTCCGTTGGTAGCAACAAACGTCGCGCCGGTTGCGGTCTTTCGCAAAGGAGTGATGTCGTAAAACTGTCCGCCTTCGTTGATGTAATATTTGAGAGAAGTCCCTACGCCAGTAAGCTTGGACCCCCCTAATGTAACCCATGTGTGCAAAGCGCGGCACACGCCTAAAAAACTAAAATCAGAAAACTTAACCCAGCCGCCTATCTTCTCTGGAAGGCCAAATCTAAAACGGATCTTTTCGCCATCAAACCAACCGCCTTCATTTGTATAAGACGTTGTCTCTCTATTAACTCCTGGTCTAAATTGTAGTTTAGTAAGAGGCACTCATTACTCCATTACAGTGAGCTAATAAAAGCGATTATCCAACCTGCTCCGCCTACGCATAAAGCGGCGGCTATCATGGCAAAAACTAAGTTTTTAAGCTCTTGCTCTTTCCTAAGTTTCTCACGCTTAATACGAGCTTGCTTAATCTTTTCTTGATTGCGACGATACCTTTCTTCTTCGCGTATCCGCATCATGCGCTGATACAGGGGCGTTTTACCTTTAGCCATGAAGATTTTCTTAACCTGCTCTTCATACTTGGCTATCTTCATTTCAGCTTCAACTACTTTAAGCGCGTAGTTCTCTACTGATCCTGACGCATACGCCCCTGAAGCGGGACGGCGTTCTAGTTCTTGCTTTGCTTCTTGTACTTTATCTTTAGCATCGTAGAAAGAACCGAGCTTTCCAATAAGGTCAGTGGCATCCTGCCCCGTTTGAACTCCTTGTTGAATAAGCTCGAAAGCCTTGCTTGCCGCAGCAAGTGCTAGTCCAATCTCGATCATTTAGCATTTACTCAGCTTCTTCGCGTGGGTCAACCCAGCCATCTACAGCCGCGAAAGTCCCATCT
>Ga0181413_1000097_pt1 | contig 22881 bp, 15 predicted proteins | sample 36SPOviralmetaG_FD_130111 | JGI IMG/M metagenome (GOLD analysis project Ga0181413, IMG submission 130111) | Marine viral communities from the oligotrophic San Pedro Time Series (SPOT) site, San Pedro Channel, CA, USA - 36 SPOT_SRF_2012-09-28 | ecosystem: Environmental > Aquatic > Marine > Strait... | reverse complement strand
TTATTCTTTAAATTATCAAACTAAAAACAGAAAGTATCAATTTTTGAATAAATCAATATATTTTTCACAATCACCAATAAATTTTTCATCGTGTTTGGGAATATTTACATTATAACGACTACTAATTAATTCTTTCATAATCTCATTTAATTGTTCCTCTTTAGCATTTAACCTTAACAATTCTCCCGTTTTAACATTGAATAGTTTAAATACCTTTTTACATTTTTCTGGATCATCTTTGTATTTCATTCTCCACAACCAAGCATAAATAACTAACTGTAATAAATGATCCGATGTTAATTTAGTAGTGCATTTAAATTCCCAAACAATATTGTCTGTTATCATATCCACTCGTGCATCAAAACGGAAATATTTATCTTTTACAATATCTTTTGTAAATTCATCAATATATTTATGGCCAATATCATCAGACGAATCTAATATATTTTTCTCTATTTCCGGACATTTATTAATACAATCTGAACCTACTATTTTTTTGAATCTTACCTTACAAGAGTCAATAACTTCATCAGATAACCAATTATATTCATCTTCGTCTATTTGTTGTAATTTAAAATATAAAGATTCTTGAATTGCTTGCACTATATTAGCCATAAATAAATAATCACTTATTGAATTTATATGACTAGGTAATTTATCAATCATAGATTGTAAAAATACTTTATTTCGATCTTTTATATTGTCTGAATTTAATTCAATCAATTCGTACAAAACACTTTCTTTTGTTTTATTTGTCTCAATTCCTAACCATATTGAACGTAATAAATCATAATAAATGCAAGGTATAGCGATTCCATTTAAATCACTAATTTCTTCAAAAAATCCTTTTTTTGTTTGAATAATGGATGGCATTTCAATTACATAATTTTCTTCTTCTTCTGTAATAAATATATTATCCATTACACTACAAATATGTTGATAGGCATCATCTGGAATAAATTTTAATATATCTGTAGGAGAAGTTTTAATTATAGATTGTTCTACTCCTTCTTCCCCCAATGTAAAAAATGTCTTATGCTGTCCGCGAAAATTTATGTAAGATTGTTCTTTCATATCTATATGCGACATTTTTATGAAATCTATAGGTCTATCATCTGGTCGAGTATCGTTTTCAACTACATATAAACCATTTTGTGCACGAGTACACGCAACATAAATTGTATTTGGACAAACATCTCGAGGTAAGTTCCTACCATAATATTTAAAATACGAATGGTCAAAACCAATTACAAAAACATATTTTCGTTGTCTTCCTTTTACACTATGAAACGTAGAAAATACGACTTTTCCGTCTATTACTCGTTGATCTATATCATTATTTTCAAACATGGGAACATGACACGGTATATTTTTTTCTACTAACATATTTTCTAATTTACGTATATTACTATTTTCTCCTTTCACTGAAGGTCCTAATACAAAAATATCACTTGCGCGAATACCTAATTCAAATAAACGCATTATTTCCGCATAAATAATTTTTTCTGTATTATAACGTGTATTTCGAATATATTGTACTGGATTGTCATCACGACAAGAATTCATTCGTTCTTCCCCTAATAATACATTATTTACAAAATTACGTATTTGATTAGTTATTCTATAGAACATTTTCATCGTACACATTTCAAATATTGGGGTATTTAATAAAGGATGTTTTTTCCATATCAAATCTGCAAAAGTTAAATAGCGTATATCAGAACCTTTAAACTCGTACAAACCTTGCATATAATCACCTAATACCAACAACTGTACCGGAGTACCCATATCAAAAAGAAATTTACACATTAATTGAAAATATAAAAATGTCATATCCTGCGATTCGTCTAATACTAAAATATCGATTTTAGGTATTGGTCGAATAGGAGAAATATTGTTAACAATTATTTTCCTAATTTCATTATCTACATACGCATTATTATTATAATAACATACAGCTAAGCTATGATATGTATGAACCTGCAAATTAACTATTTTTTGATTTTCAATCTTTTCACGAACCTCAAATTTTAAAGATTTATTATATGTCATTTGAAGAATCTCTTTATCATTCATCTCTTTTGCAATTGATAATATAAGTGTTGTTTTTCCTGTACCTGCTACCGCATCTACCATTACGTTATTGCCTTTTTTAACTGTAGTTAATATGTTATTTTGTTCATAACTTAACTGCATATATATATTAATATTTTTTTAAACAAAACTATATTAGATTATAGATTTGTTTATATATTGTTTTCATAAATACTATCCTAACGATGCTTTTTCTGAGTTCGGTTATTTTTCTTGCTACCACGTTTCGATAAGGGGGTAAATTTTTTATTGAATTGAATAGCTCTTAATAATCTCATTTGTTTTTTTGCATTTTCTTTTGTTGTACATTTTGCAAAAACACGCTTGGTCGATGGTTTATATACTTTATAACAATTTTTTCCTCGTATTTTTCTTGTTTTGTATGGCATAATATATATAATTAATAATATTATAAATCGTATAACATCTTTAATTTAAGGCACAGAGAATAATTAGAATTATTCATTTGTAATACTCTACCTTGTTCATCTAACAACCTTATTCTTAATCTTTGAATGTCTACTGGACCAAAATATAATCGTGGATCTGAAACAATTTCAAAATCCGTATCTGTTAATAAATTAGACCTAGTTCCTTTGATAGAAATGCGTGCAAATATATCTGTACTCATAATTGATTGATTAAAAACGCTAATAAAATTAGAATTCGAATTATTATTAAAATCATCCACTGCTAAATATAAATATTTAGTTGCAGGTTCTATGATTGTTTCTGCATTATAAAAATTATCTGAAATATATTTTGCTTTTGTAAATCCTAAATTCCAACCTAATTTACTATAAACCGTTGTATTGTCTGGTTCTCCTTGTTTATTTACAGAAAAATCTAATATTATTTCTGCTATGTCAATTTCACAATCGTGGCGTGGTCCGAAAGAAACTCTTCTACTACCTGAACCATTTTCATTAATATCTAGCATAAAATGTAAATACATAAATGGATTTATAGGTTTTTCCTCTTCAGACAAAGCAGATAATTCTTCCATAGTTAAATGCATCATTGTTTCTGAATGAAAAAAATTACCTAAACCATCCATTAAATATTTATCAAAGGTGTTAATTTGTGTAGTGATTAACATATGATTTAACGTATCAATTAAATCACTTTCTGTATAATTACCATCTGGAACAATCAAAACCATACTGGCTTTTTTATTTACATTGATTGTATCTTTTTGATTAAAAATTACAGATATATGCATATAATTATTACCATAATTTTCAGATATACCATAAAAAGACACCGGCATCTCTATTGCAGTTAATTCCATCGAGACGACTTTATTAAATCTGCTTGGTAATTGAATAGTAATATCAGAACTATTTGTATTATGTAAATTAGTTCTAAATCTCGTATCAATATTTAGACATTTTGAAATGATGCGTGTATCTAATTGATTTAGATTACCTGGTAAAAATTCACCAGGCTGCGTATATACAAATTGTTTTACTGGTCGATTAATTAAATTCTCTTCTTTAGGGTTTGGTACTTTATAAACAGGATTATTAATGTCATCTAATTTATAATTTACTGGAATCGTTGTTGGGATATTTATAGTATCGTCTTTATCTAAAAAATTAATGAGCATTTTTTTGCAGAATCTAAAAAATGAATTAAATCTCTTTGAAATCGCTTATTGATATGACCGCTTTTTAATAATTGCTCTCTTATTTGCGTTTCTTTAAGTTCTATCTCACTAACAGAATATTTTTTTTTTAACTTGAAAAACGTCTCCAAGTCTTTAATACTATAATTGTTTATGTCTAAATCTAATTGATCCATACTTATAATATATTAATAATTTTAAGTATTTATTTAAATTTAGATTAATGCGTTTAAATATAAAATTATGGAATTTTTCTTTTCACATTATTAATTATAGAAGATGTCATCAAGCGATTATACAAATTTAAGAAGATTAAGACATGTATACTACCCTACATTAAATTCTTGCCACGATCACAGTCATCACGATATACCACACGTCGTTCATGTACACCCAACTTCAGTTGAACATTTACATACAAACCATAGTCAACCTGTTTATCCACCACACTATCCCGTAATGCCTCCTAATTGTCAGGGTTGTCCTCACACTGTACAGTACTACAATACACACGCTCATCCTCATCCTTATCCTTATCCATATCATCATCATCATCCTCAACCACCTATTCATGTATATGATCCTCCTCAAATTCCAGCAGTAGATCCTGCGCCCGTTTCAACTGCTGATCCTGCTGCTGTAGATACAACGGATTCTACAGGTACTCAAACATCAGATGCTGCTCAAACTACAAATACTACACCAACTCATAATACAGTTCCTTATCACGTCCATAATACAGTTCCTTATCACGTCCATAATACAGTTCCTCACCACGTCCATAATACAGTTCCCCGACACGTCCATAATAATGGAAATAGTGGTGCTTTAACTAATGGAAATGTTGTTGATCATCATCATCATCATCATCATCACCATAACAATAATAATAACACAACAACTACTACTACTACTACCTCTAATAATGATAATAGCGCTATTCCTATTAACATAAGTGATAATACTAACCCTGCTGCTCAAGTTAATGGTTATCCTAATACCTACCCTAATACAAATACAAATACCAATACTAATACATACCCTAATACTAATACAAACACTGTACATCCCAGTGCTAATACAAATACTGTACACCCTAGCACTAACACAGCTACTGTCCATCCTCACACTAACACAGCTACGGTCCATCCTCACACTAACACAGCTACGGTCCATCCTCACACTAACACAGCTACTGTCCATCCTAGTACTACTATGAATACTATGACTAATTACTATTATGGTTCTGATAGTAGCAGTGAGGCTAGTGTTGCTGCTGGAAATGAAAACGATGCTTCGTTTGAAAATGATGAAAATGCTGTTGATACTACGCTTACTACTACTACCGTTAAGAAAATTTATATTCAACCTGTATTTAACGGAAGTATTATGTTAACAGTTGGTAGACATTTGCAGTTTAAAGCAGGTTTTAAAGTTGTTTGTACAGCTGCATCATCACCTTCCAATTACTTTGAAGCACTTATTCATAGTTATGATTCAGCCACTGGCGAACTTAACTTACATAAATTGCAAAGCATTAATGGGAAATTTAGTAGTACAAGCAACTATCACGTATCTGTTGTTTCTGGATATCAAGAAATAGATAGAATGAAAGATAAATTAGAACGTCTCTATTTAGAAGTTTTTAATATTAATATAGGAACCGAAGATACTAGTTCTCTTCCATATGGCTCTCTAGGAGCAAATGTATTAATACATCAACTTTCTTTGTATTATCAATATTTCTTCAACGAATATATTACAAACGATAACGATTATGAATTAACTGAAGGATACATTACTAAGAAAGTGAACTTTTTATATGAGTATTTCTTTAATAGCACTTCGCGTGTATTAAATATCAATGACAACAACGTTGTTTTAGATAATCTAACAGATAAAGTAATTCAACTGAATGTATACTTTTTTGACACCGCAGATTTAGTTGAAGATATGATGAATGAAAATAATCATAGTCATTCAACTCATCACCATCATCATAACTGCTGTTGTGATTAATTAATACTAATGATAATTATATTTAGTGCGATGAAACCTAGTTAATTAATATTATTGCATAGTTATCTATTTTAGGAAATTATATATTAAATCATATTTAATATATATTTAAAAATATATATTAAATATATATTAATTATGAGCGGTAAAAAGCCTATAACAAATCTTGCAATCGCGTCTACTGGTACTTTGAAAATTGGTGATGCTGAAATTGATGAGCCTCAATTAGCTATTTTGAGTAATTTAACTGGTTCCACTAGTGGAGTTGCTGGAATACAAGGACCCACCGGTCCCGCAGGACCTGCCGGACCTGCCGGACCTGCCGGTTCTGGTGGTTCTGGTGGTAGTGGAAATGTTAACGTTGGTGCCCCAGGTCCTGCTGGACCCGCTGGACCCGCCGGTGTTGCTGGACCTGCTGGACCTGAAGGTGCCGCTGGACCTGCTGGACCCACTGGACCTGCTGGTGCCGCTGGTGCTGCCGGACCCGAAGGTGCTGCTGGTGCTGCTGGACCCGCTGGACCCGCTGGTGCTGCTGGTGCCGCTGGTGCTGCCGGACCTGCCGGTGCCGCTGGTGCTGCCGGTGCCGCTGGTGCTGCTGGTGCTGCTGGACCCACTGGTCCCGCTGGTGCCGCTGGTGCCGCTGGTGCTGCCGGCGCTACTGGACCTGAAGGCGCTGCCGGACCCGCCGGTGCTGCTGGTGCTGCTGGACCTGCTGGCGCAGCCGGTGCTGCTGGTGCTGCTGGTGCTGCTGGACCCACTGGTCCCGCTGGTGAACGTGGCGAAGCATTCAGTATTGATGAATTTAATGTAACGTTAACTACACAAAAATTAGTTGATATTATAAGTAATTCTGCTTCTGAAAATGATCTTTTTGTATTTGTTGTATCTGATGATCAACGACCTGACAAAACTACGTATGGTCTAAATGGAGATATTTCTAGACACGTAGTCGCATATAACGGTTCAAGTTTTGCTGATTATGGACCATTCACTGGTCTAGCCGGTGAAGTTGGTGCTACTGGACCCGCCGGGGCTGCCGGCGCAGATGGTGCTGCCGGTGCACAAGGAGAATCAGGTGTTGCTGGTAATCAAGGTCCTACTGGTGCTGCAGGTTCTCCTGGTGCACAAGGTTCTACCGGACCCGAAGGTCCCGCTGGACCTGCTGGTGCTGATGGTCCTACTGGGCCTGCCGGTGCTGATGGTGCTGCAGGCGCTGCTGGTGCTGCAGGTGCTGCAGGTGCTGCCGGTGCTGTTGGTGATATTGGACCTACCGGTCCTGCTGGACCCACTGGTCCAGCTGGATCCGGTGGAGAAGGTTCAGGTGCTACAGGGCCTACTGGACCTGCAGGTGCCGCTGGTGCCGCTGGTGCCGCTGGTGCCGCTGGTGCTGTTGGACCCACTGGACCTGCTGGATCAGGTGGAGAAGGTTCAGGTGCTACAGGGCCTACTGGACCTGCTGGACCCGCGGGTGCTGATGGCGCTGATGGTGCTCCTGGTGCAGCCGGATCTAATGGTAATAATGGCGCTAATGGCGCTAATGGTGCAGATGGTGATATTGGACCTACCGGTCCTGTTGGACCCACTGGTCCTGCTGGATCCGGTGGAGAAGGTTCAGGTGCTACAGGGCCTACTGGACCTGCCGGTGCTGCTGGTGCCGCTGGTGCCGCTGGTGCCGCTGGTGCCGCTGGTGCCGCTGGTGCTGCTGGACCCACTGGTGCTGCCGGTGCCGCTGGTGCTCAAGGAATCCAAGGACCTACTGGACCTGCCGGTGCTGATGGAAGCGGTGGAAGCGGTGGAAGCAGCGGTTCTGGTATAGAACAACTTATGAGTGAATGGAAAGATTATGCGAATATTCGCTGGAACTCTGATGGAACAGTATACGGCAGTGCCTCTGGCAATACGTTCACAGGTATTAATAGAAGCGTTGTTTCCACGGGCAGCACAAATCGCCCAACCAATGGACAATTATTTTTTACATATGATAACGCGACCCCTTCTGGGACTCAAGGTATGGGGATGTACTTAATGATGTATATTCATAATCCTAATTATAACGCAACTACTAATGACACATTATTAGTACCAACACCATCGAGCACAACTGATCCATCCAACCCACCTGGTTATTGGAGAGCAACATCATTACCTCTTAGTTATACAGATGCAACCACTGCTGAAACTAATAATACGTTTAATTATGCACTAGAAGAGTAAATTGTCTATGCAATTAGTTTCAATAGGCAAATTATAACATGTATTTGAATATGCAAAAAACATTTAGTGTATTATAGTTTTTAATATGTTAGTAAATTAATTATTTTATACTTAGTAATTAATTTATATATATTATTATATAACATGTCATCTAACGATCTTACTGTTGATAGACTCTTCATAAATAGTGATGGAACCGCTAATCGGTTGAAAACTCAAAATTTAGGTTTTGTTGAAACGGGTCAAAATGATACATTGTATATTTGGCCTTCTTCTACAAGCTTTATTACAACAAAAAATACTACAGGACCACAGTTCTTATTATTTTCCGACGGGGCAACAGATTTTGGAGGATATTTGGGATCCGTTGGAGGATTCTCTATGAATACAGCCGGTGGACAGGAAGGAATTAATGAAAGTACATTTACTTGGAATGGAAACGTTGATATGACACAAGGTGCCAGCGTTCAGTTGGGTACAGTTTCTATACAAAATTTAACATTAGCAAGCAGTGTTATTATTCAAGGAGGCGCATCAATTGAAGGCGACTCTTTAGCACAAGGAACATTTTCATTCAAAAAAGGTATTACGGTTGATCAAACAAATCTGGTAGGAGATCTTAATCTAGGAGATGGTGTAAAGTTAATTACCAGCTCGACAAGTGATATTTCAGCAAATGCAAATTTAAGCGTTGCGGGTGATGCTAGTTTTAACAACGTATATTTAGGTGGCGATATTTCTTTTAATCTTACTGCGTTTCCTAATGATTCTATTCCCGCTAGTGCTATTATCGGAGACGTTGGTGGAAGCAGTAATGATTTATCAGGCAATGTATCTATTACTGGAGATTTAAGCTTGAATGAGGTATTAATCGTTGGTAGAGATGCATCATTCAATGGAAACGTATATATTTTTAAGAAATTAGTTGTAAACGAGGACCTTTCATTAAATGCTAATTTGAAAGTTAGTGGCGATGCTTCATTTAATGATGGTTTATATGTCCGTAATTCTCTCTTTTTAGGCACTACTAATGTAGGTACTCAACTAGTTGATTTAGATGCATCTGTTAATGATTTGAATATTTCTATTAATCAATTAGATGTCTCTGCTAATCTTGCTGCAGTACAACGTGGTGAATTAGATGTATCAGTAAATGATATTGAAGTTAGACTAGCAGCGATAGAACTTGATGGTTCAATTCCTAGCCATTTTGATGTTTCTATTAATCAATTAGATGTTTCTGCTAATCTTGCTGCAGTACATCGTGGTGAATTAGATGTATCAGTAAATGACGTTGAACTTAGACTAACAGCGTTAGAACTTGATGGTTCCGTTCCTAGCCATTTCGATGTTTCTATTAATCAATTAGATGTCTCTGCTAATGTTGCAAGTACACGTCTTTCTGAATTAGATGTATCTGTGAACCAATTATTAGATTCATCCAGTTCTAACAAATCACATCTTTTGGAATTAGATGCATCTGTAAATCAATTAGATGTCTCTGCCAATGTTGCAAGTACACGCCTTTCTGAATTAGATGTATCAATAAACAGCGTTGAAAACAGAATCGCAACATTAGAAACCGATACATCCAGTTCTGAATCTCCTATTTTCACTGGTTTATTAACTGCATCTGACGATGTTTTAGTTAACAAGCGTTTATTTGTAGTTGGAGACGTGTCATTAAATGCTGGTTTATATGTTGCCGGCGATTTATCCTGGAATAGCGCAAACATTGCTGCTGATTCTATTCCAGCCGAAGCTATAATTGGTGGTGTTGGATCAAATAATATGACAGGCTTAGTTGTGATTGATGGTGATCTTAGTTTGAACTATAATCTATCTGTAGGAGAAGACGTAAACCTTAAAAGAAATATTGATATCCAAGGAACTACAACAATGAAGGGATTAACTACAAGTGAAAAAGCAACACTACATTCTTTAGAATCGGGTAGTGCCGCGTTAACCGATATATTAACTGTCGCTGGCGAAGCAACATTTTCCGATAAAATTGTTGGGTTAACTGATTTATCTCTTAATAACAACGTTTCTATTGGTGGTGAAACTACATTGAACGGCAAATTAATTGCATTGACTGATCTATCAGTAAACAATGGTTTAAATGTAAACAACGGTGCAACTTTTAATGGAGACGTAGAATTAAAGAATAACTTAGTTGTTCATAGCGATTTATCACTTAATGGTTCATTAACTATGAATGGTGCAACTACATTAAAAGGACCTACTATTATGAATCAAGCAGCTAATTTAGATAGCACTCTTACTGTTGCAAACAATACTGATTTACAAAGTGATCTAGCAGTTGCTGGTGTCGCTACTTTCAGCGATAAACTTGTAGGATTGGCTGATTTATCTGTTAATAATACTGCCTTGTTCGGTGGCGATGTTTCAATGAATGGAGATTTATATGTTCAAGGAAATCTTGTTGCAACCTATCCTGCTGGATCTATTCCTTCTTCTGCTATTTCTGGATTAAGTACAAATGATGACGAGGTGCTTATGAACAATGGATTAGTAGTAACTGGCGATTCTTCTTTTAACGATAATTTATTTATTGCCAAAGACTTATCTCTTAATGATAATTTGAGTGTAGGTGGCACATTAGATGTTAACGGTGCAGCTACTTTTAAGAGTGGTATTGTTAATTTGACTGATTTATCTCTTAATAATAATCTTAGCGTTGGTGGTGATGTTTCTTTCAATAAAGGATTAAATGTTGCAACAACGCTTAATGCAAATACACTTGTTATGCACGGAGATGCATCTTTCAACGAAAATGTATTCATAGGAAAAGATTTAGTTATCGATGGTAATTTAACCGTTGAGCAATATACTAATGAAAATATTATTAATACTACTACAACTGATTATCAATTGATTATTGCCGAAGACCTTTCATTAAATGGTAGATTATTTGTAGCTGATGATGCTTCATTCAATAATAATGTTGCAATCTATTCAAATAAGGTTGCTACTTCTACAACAGATGCTGCACTTACAATCACTGGTGGTATGGGAGTAGGTGGTTTTATCAAACAATTTTAAGTTATTATAATATATTTTATATGATTAATAAAATATATTTTTCTAATATATATTATAATGTCAATTGCTACTTTAAAAAGAAAAACACAAACAAAATATAATAATATGAGTGTAAATACTAACGGATTTTCACTGAATGGAACCAGACGAAATCAAGGATATGTAGGACAAACATCTTTATCCAGATCACTTATCAGAGGTTTAAGAAATGGTCCTGACTTAAGGGGCCACGGTGGTTGTTGCAGTAATGGTAAAGAAACACCTATTGTACAAACCGAAGTATGTTGTTTAAACGACAACAGTGTGGTTAAAAGATCATCTTTAAGTACAAAGGGAATGTTGAAAACCAGAAATTGTAATAGCGAATGCAATATTGTCAAACCAGATACAAATAATAATGTAAATACACAAGCAGACCATATACAACGCAAGAAAAAAGAATGTTTAAATTGTACAACGAGTACCGTAGATCTCGATAGTACCATTAAATGCTGTCCAGAGTGTGATCCCAACGAAAACAATATTACAAAGCCCGATGAAGCATATCTTATTATGTCTAGTAGTAATCATACTACAAACTTGAACAAGGCTTGTACAGAAAACGATGCAAAATTCATACCTTATTCTATGAAAAAACAACCTTTTGCTGGATTTAATTAAAAATTGATATTATCAAATATTATTTATTTAATAATATATTTATTATTATGGAGGATTCTAAAAAAAGTGAACAAATACGTCTCGAAAAAGAATACGTAAATACATTTACTGAAAAAGAAAAACAGGCATACGAAATTGCAAAAGATCATTTGGGAATGTCCTTTCAATTAGATAAAAGTATAGGTTTTAATGAATGGAAAAACAAGCAATCATCAAATTAATTCTTATTTGCAATGGAAGTTTTCCATTCATTATAATTCATAATTTCTTTTTGTAAGCTAGTTTCTCCTTTCAAATTTTCAAGTAATGGTGAATGAAAAGAAGAATTAATTGTAGGTTTTTTATACAAGATATTCATGTTATATAATTTTCCTAGATTAATGAATTTATTTGTTATGATTTGTTTCTCTTTGATTTTCTGATTATTAGTTTTCTTATTTGGATCATCTTTGAAACTAACAAAAGGTGATTTGTCTTTTGTAATTCGCAATGGTTTTTTAACATTATCTTTCTTTTTTTTCTCTTTATGATGAATTTGTATAAAAGGCGATTCAAACTCTTTATCTATTATCTGTTGATCTACAAAAAAATCAGTACAACGAAATATTTTGCAATATTTCATTGCTACCGCATTTAATAAATCATATGATAAAGTTGATGTATCTGAATAATAAGAAAAACCAAGCTTGTATGGATCATAAAACATATATATATTTCCTTTGGGTGTATATTCGACCAATAAACGACTTCTCCACGAAGTTTCTAATTCATTATTTTCTTCTTTTACTGCTTCTTTATAAGATTCAATATTATAAAATTCCTTCTCAATATTATCACTATTTATATCTTTACGTTTAACAAATTCTAAAAATGGTTCCTTTTTCGATTCTATATATTTTTTAGTTTCATTTGTTATTGTGTCTTTTATTTTTTTCGTTTTAAATAAAAATTGCATATATTTTTTTGTATATTCAATGAATTGATATCTAAACAAATAAGTTATGTGTATTGCACCAAAACAAGACGCTATAAAAAATCTATTTTTTAATTGTTTTACTACAGTTTGAAAGAATGTATTCATTTTCTATAAATTTATCCCTATGTTTTTATGCCCTTTCTATAGAAAGAAACTATTTCAAATCTTTTACTTGTTCTCTACGCAATGCAAATAAATCCTTTATTTCTTTTTCCAAAAACGGTACTTGTATTCTTTCATAGTTTTTATATACATTATCCGGATGCATACATACCAAATATAAATCAGTTATTTTTTTATCGTATTTGTGTTCCAATATTGTTTTGTATACATTTAATTGTAATGCATAATGCCAAAAATTAGTATCCGGTAAATGAGAGATACATTTTGTTGTTGCATATTTATTATAATTCGTTTCGTGCTTAATTTCTTCGCATCTTTTCCAATCATATATTTGCAAAGTTCCATCAGGATTTTCATAAGTCATATCAATAGAACCTGATAACTTCAATTCTTCATAATAAATCATCCATTCCGTACGATATGGCTTAAGATCTGGATAATCTTTCAGAAAATTTTGAAAATATCCATATTCAAGACTTTCATTAACAATTGGTTCTTTGTTATAATAATATTCTATATCGTTATGCATTTTAGTACCAGCTGCCGCAGCAGTGTCTCTCTTATCGTCCCACATCTTTTTTATTTCGTTTGCAGTTTTTCCATAATATTTATAACTAGGATCGGTCATTTTTTTACTTTTTAAGATATTTTTAATGGATGCGTCAGAATCAAAATGTGCAAAATGACTATGATTCCACGTAGTTACTGATGTATATCCTCCTCTATCTCCACATACAGTATAGATGTGAGGTCCTTCTTCAAAGGAAATATCATCATCTCTAGGATGGTGGTTTTTTTTTGATAAATAAGTTGGGGGAATATGTTCACTCATCTTTTTAATAATAAAAAAAAATAAAAAAGAATATCAATTTTTATTTATGAAAAATGACTATATTTTTTCAAATTATCGAATAAACATTTCCGAATTTGTTTATTTCTAACGTCTTGTGAAATATTCCCCCCCAACATTTTTTTGTAATATTCAAAATAAGTATCTTTGTATTTTTCTGTATTCGTTATTAGATGCTCATTCGGTTTATACCACATTTCATTGAATACATATATAAACTGATTACATATATGTTCCAAATAATTATTAAGATATTCATTTGTTAGCTTTTTCCATTTGCAATCATTTTCATATTGAGATATCGTTTCGTATATATAAAATTGCTGTATTTTTACACTTGTTGTTTGTATTGGTAAACATTCATTATTAATATGTGTATCAAAATAATGATTCAATAAATTACATATTGCATCAGCAATATTTGTTAGAAAAGTATATTGATAATAATTATTTATTAATGGATATATATCATTGATAATCCAATTTTCGAAGTTTATTAACGGTTGTATTTCTTGATTATTCAATATTTCCATAATGTTTTTATTATTAGAGCGAGAATTTTTTAACAACTTATTTTCATTCTCTAATTTGTCAATACGGGTTGATAACTGTTTTACTAATTCGAATAAAGTTTTATTATCTGGTACTCTATCATCTGTATCTTTTTCATTATATATTTGACTTAAATAATCATTAGCCGAATCGCATATGTATTTTGACATTAAACACAATATATTACCAGATAATATATTTATCAATTTTATAATGCAAATATTATTTAGTAATAATAAATCTATCAAGTCTTCGTATAAAAAAACAAATAGCATTATTTATATGAATCCTATTAAAAAAAACGAACAAACAAAAACCTATAATTTTATTTTTCCATATAAACAACCTTCATGTTGTAAATAAAAATCTACATTTAATCTATATGAATTTCAAGTCTTTTTTACTATTGTTGATATTATTATTTTTCGCACTTTTAATTATGAATTATTTTTGTTCTGTTAAAAATACAAAAGAATCTTTTAAAGATGCTACTAGAGAAAGAATAATTACAAATGATATTAATTCTCTTATACAACTTTTAACAAACCCTCGATCATCATTTGCAAGAGAAAAAAATGCAGATAAACGAAAAACAGATATAATAAATAGTGTGAATCGTGTTATAAGAAACACTAGAATAAGAAGTAAATATCTTACTACAGATGCAAATGAATTAATTAATTCATTATCTGAAGAGGACGATTTTTCTAAAAAATATAAGAATGAAGCAAAAAATCTAAGTGTAGATACTAGTATTGGACCAGTAAAAATAATAGAAATTTCAAAATTATTTCACGATAAAAATTCATTATTTAATAAAGCTATGGAAATAATAATTAACAATGCAGATAAACCATATAACGAGTTTAGAGATACTATTCGTAGAAAGGACGGTGTTAGAGATATGATTAATAAAGAATTTGAAATAATAAAATCTTCTTACAAGAAATTAAAACAATATGTAGAAAACTTCACAGCTGAAAAGATGAATATGAATATGACATCAAAAATAAATGAGGCAATTTCACAAGTTCATAATAAAGTCGATGAGAATGTAAACACTATAATAGACAATCGTTTAAAAGAACATAATGAGTTAAACCATAAAAAAGTAGAACCTCAAGTTCAAAAACAAAATAAAAAGAAACCTACTGGTGAACGAATAAAACCAACAACTGAAACAAAAAATATATCAGTTATATCTTTTTAATATAAATTATGAGTTTCATAAACATATAATTTATAATTGTATATTATACAATGAGTGCTTATAATGAAAAATATAATTTATTTATGCAACCAGAAACAAATCAATATGGAAATCATATGGTAATGACAAATGTACAAAAACAAAGTAAACATAAATATGTAAACATCGATACTAAATTTAGCGATGAATATGAACAAGCTCAAACAACCAATGAAAATGCAGATCTTCTTTCAAATCAATCTGATTTATCAACATTTACCATTAGTTTGCCTCATTCAATTCGCGAAGTCAAAACAATGAAGGTTATTAGTGCAGAAATACCAATGACATATTATAATATATCATCTAATTTAGGTAATAATTATTTCAAAATTGTTATTGCAGGTACCGAAACTGTAATAGTAGTTGATGACGGAAACTACAATATTACTGATTTAAACACTGAAATTACTTCAAAATTAACAGCTGCTGGAATTACAACACTAACTATTACTCTTGTTGAAAACGGTAAAACTACTATTTCTAACAGTGGTGCAGAAACAATTGTAGATTTTGCCATTAATAAAACCGGTATCAATGATAAATATAGATTTAAATCAAAACTAGGATGGTGTTTGGGATTCCGAAATACAAATTATACCATAGCTAATGGTAATACACTTACTAGTGAAAAAATATCTAATTTACTTGGTACAAAATATTTATACATAACAATTGAAGAATATAATAAAGGAAATGAAAATTCTTTTGTTGTTCCCTTATATTCATCTTTGGTTAATAAAAATATAATTGCAAGAATTAGTGTTAATCAAAAAGATTATCCATTTGGTACTATATTACCAAGTAGTTTAGCAAGTGGAAGTTTAATCAGCGACAATCGTAATTATAATGGTAAAATAGATATTCAAAAATTAAAGGTTTCTCTTTTGAATGATGATGGTATACCAGTAATATTAAATGGTTCTGATTTTTCTTTTTGTCTTGAATTACAACACGAATAATAACCAATAAAATTGATAATTTATAATTATACTCTGTTATAATTATAAAATGGCTGATATTATTAAAACTCTTGAGTATCAAGACAACATATCTAATGATATTGTCTTATCAAGTGATCAAAAATATGCATATGATAAATTTATTTCGGGTGAAAATCTATTTATAACAGGACCAGGAGGAACTGGTAAAACAAAGTTGATACAACAATTTGTAAAGCATTTAAAAGAGCGAAACAAATCTTATCAAGTTTGTGCAATGACCGGTTGCGCGTCTATTCTATTAAATTGCAATGCAAGAACAATACATTCCTGGAGTGGAATAAAGATTGCACGGGGGGAAAAAGAAGATGTTATTTCTTCTGTTGTTAGAAACAGAAATTATTCTAGAACATGGAAAAAAACAAGTGTTCTTATTTTAGACGAGGTCAGTATGTTGTCTAAAAAAATATTTGAAATATTAGAAGAAATTGCTAGACATACAAAATACTCGATTAAACCATTTGGTGGTATGCAAATAATATTTTGCGGAGACTTTTGTCAACTTCCACCCGTAGGAAATAACAATGAAATAGATACACATAAATTTTGTTTCCAATCTCCCTTATGGGAGGAGGTGTTTCCATTAAATAATTGTATTGAATTAAAAAAAATATTTCGTCAAACAGATATGACATACATCAAGATTTTGAATAATATTAGGAAAGGTATCATTTATAAAAAAGATGTTGCACGTCTCAATGAGAGAGTTAATCTACCATTTGACATTGAAAAACACAATGGTTGTATTCCAACTAAATTATTTCCGCTTCGTTCTAAAGCTGATTATATCAATAAAATTATGTATTCAAAGTCAGAAGACGAAGACATTTCAATAAAATACATTGTGAATACAAAAAACAGTACTTATATTGAAAACAATAAAACAATACCTATAGATATAATTACCAAATGCAACAAATTATCAAAAGACGAAATTGAAAATGAAATTAATTATTTACTCTCAAATTCTCCGTGTATTTATGAAATACATTTGAAAATAGGAGCAGCGGTTATGTGTACGGTAAATCTGGATATGGAAAATGCTATTTGTAATGGTTCACAAGGAGTTATTATTGATATTATCAAAAAAAATAATGCAAATATACCAGTTGTTCGATTTGCGAATGGTATTATAAAACATATACATCCTCATTTTTGGCAATCTGAAGACTTTCCTACTATTTCAATCGGTCAATTTCCTCTTTGTTTAGCTTGGGCATTAACCATTCACAAAATACAAGGCGCTACCCTACAATTTGCTGAAATTGATATTGGGAAAGATGTATTTGAATATGGACAAACATATGTTGCTCTTTCTCGTGTTCAATCATTAAATGGATTATATTTATCATCATTTGAACCTACAAAAATACAAACAAATCCTATTGTTAATAACTATTACAAACGTATAACAGAAGCTAATTTACAACGTAAAAAAAGTGAACAATCTAATTTAGAGAAAGAAGAACAAAATAATCAAATAAAAAGAGTGTATATATAATGTTTTGTTAGTATAAATGGTTGCTGCTAGTATTTTACCAGTTTCTATATATAAAAACAAACTTTATTTTTTATTTGGAAAAGAGAATCCAATGGAAGATAGCGCGAAAGGTTGGTCAGATTTTGGAGGAAGATGCGATAAAGGAGAAACATTATATCAAACTGCACTAAGAGAAGGTAGTGAAGAACTAACCGGATTTTTAGGTAATAATAAAGAGTTAAGTAATACAATTAAACAAAATGGTGGAACATTCAAAATTACTCATAATGATTATCATATACATTTATTTTTTTTGCCCTATGACGAGAACTTACCAAAATATTATAATTACAATCATAAATTTTTATGGGAGAAAATGGATAAAAAATTACTTAATAAAACCAAATTATTTGAGAAAATAGAAATTCAATGGTTCTCTACAGATGACATCGTGAAACAACGAGGGAAATTTCGTAATTTTTATCAAGAAATTACTGATATTTTTATTAGAAATAAGCAAGACATTCAAGATTTCATTAAATTAAAATACAAAAAGCATAATAAATAATAGAAAACATCTTGATTTCTATTATTTAGTGATTCATTAACTATATGCATTCAAAATTAAGAAAAAAAAATACCCAGTAATAATATACTACTTTTGAATCATGTCTAATAATTCATGGAAACAATATGGCGGTCAATCAAAAGCTGATGAATATAATATAATTAATGCAACAACGATTGTTGCAGATCAGTTTGTATCACGATCTGTAAAAACTGGCGAATATTTTTTAAGTGGATCATTAGAAGTATCTAATGATATTTCTGCTGGATCTAATATAATTGCTGGCAATACCTTGTCGAGTCAACAAAATTTATTTGTAAAAGAAGATATTTATTCTAATAAAAAAATATATTTTGGCGCAGGAACTGAATTTATTAATTCTGGTACTAATTTTCCAATACTTGAAAGTGATAATTCGAACGTATTTATTTATGGTGATGCAAGTTTTATAGCCGTGAATACACTTTCATCTGATGCAACCTTTCAGATTAATGGCACAAATGATGAAACAAAAAACATATTTGTTGTCGAATCTGCTAATGATTCGCTACGAAATATATTAGGACAAAATAAAAATAATTACGGAGTTGCTTTAAATGTAAACGACTCTAGTTCTAATATTTTGTTTTATAATGATACTAGCACAAATATAGTCAATGAACCAAACGCAAATATTTCCTACATTTCAAATGGTACTCTAATGCAAAATACTACTAACGATTTCACATCAACCGGTGTATTGAAATTATCATCCAATGGTAAAATATTACATTCCTCTGATATATTTCAAGTTGATAACTCTGGTGGACGAATTTATATGGACAATTCTGGATTTGTCTTAGATTCTTCTGGCGCAATTGTATTAAATGCGTATGGAATTGTTGTAGAAGCAAGTGGTGGTAATATGTTATTGGATGTAAGCGGTAATTATCTTGTGAAAAATAATGAAACTCAACTAGCTGTAAGTGAAAATAATGTTGACATTTCTTCAAATAATATTACATTATCGTCAACAAATGGCAATATAGGTTTCGATGCTAGTGGAGGTAAATTAGATGTAATATCTGATTCTACAAACTTTTACACGCAAGTAAAAATGTTGTCATTAAATCAAGACTCATCTAGTAATGTATTCAACGAAACATTAACTGTTTTTGATAGTTCAAACAATGTATATCTTGAAAATGTATATGACATTTCCGGAATTCACACGGGTTCTGTTATTACCGGTGTTTCAAAAGATGCTAGTTCTAATACATTTATGCATCTAACTTCTCGAAATACACAACAAGGTGCTGCTTATGGTGGTGGAGTATATCCATTTGATACGTCTCGTTCTATGAATACCATTGGAATAAATGATAATTCTGGAAATTATGTAATGAATCAAACTATTGTTTCTAATAAAGACAGTGCAAAATATCTATCGACAATGGGAATTAATACATTTGCTCCTAAGACAAATGAATATGTTATGGATCTTAATGGACCTATGAGAATTTCTAACGGTGAAATTAATAACGTTGCAAACACGGACTTTGAAATACAATCGGTATCTTTTTCTAAAAACAATTTACTTTATGGTATTGCGTGTGGTACACCTAATGTTCTCAACGATTTACCAACAACATCTCCTAGTTTTTCACAAAAATTACTGTATACACACAATGGCGGTATTCAATGGTTAGAAGCAGATGTATATAATAATAGTGCAACATTAGACGACCTACTTATTAATTTTAACTCAAGTTGTTTATATGATGCAAATTATGGTATCATTGGTGGAAATTCTTCATATTTGTATTATACTAACAATGGTGGTAGTAATTGGTACAGAATGCAATACTATGAAAGTGGCAGTGATTTTTTTACAGATAATACATATCGCGACACCAATTCAGTTATTATTGTCTCTTATAATTCAAATTTACGAGTGTATATTGCTTATAAATATAACGATCCCGATGGAGATCCTGTTGATACTTTTACAAAACAGATTCGTTATTTTGATATACCAATTGCATCATTATCAAGTGATTTGAATGGTAATACTTACAAAATATCTACATTCAATGAAATTAGTATTACTAGCGATATCAATATATCTTATGGTACAAATAGCGCAAATTATTTATATTATGTCGGCAATGGAATAATGAAAATTCAAATATCTGATTCTACTATCGCATATACCGCTAATGCCACTTTAACCTATTACCATATATATGCATACGACGATAATTTTGTAGTTGCGGTTGGTGATAACATCATCTCTTACACAAATGATGGAACTATTTGGACAAATATTGCTATTGATACAAATACATCATTAGGGTCAAATATTATATTAAACCACGTTCATATATACGATACAAATAATATTTCAGTTGTTGGTAATAACGGAGTATTTGCATATACAACATTAGGACCCGAAGAATCAAATTGGCAACTTGTATCAAATACTATTTTAAATTCTTCTGGAAATGCTCATCTAATTAATGATAGTCAAAATACTTTGAAAACTGTTCATATGGTTGACAAAAATACGTTAATTATTTCAAATGTTCTCGTTGAATCGTCAAATACAACTGATGATACAAATGATATCACTGGTAGAAGTAAGTTGTTTTATGTATTTCTACCAAATTTATATTTCAAACTCGAAAATAATTTGTTAGATATTTGTGGAAATATGATGATTTCGGGTAATATTCAAACCTATGATGGATATATAGGCATTGGTAAAGCACCATCAGCCCTTACTGCTTTAGATATTAGTGCAAATAATGCCATACAATTACCTATAGGTAATAATACGCAACGTCCTGTTTCCGATAATTCTGGAGATAGTTATAAAGGTCTTTTACGTTATAATAATGAAATCGATCAATTTGAAGGTTATGGTAGCGGTGGAGTATGGGGACCACTAGGCGGTACCGACGCAAATGGTGATTTGGAAGTTGAAAATAATCTGGTAGTTAAGAATTTGACAATTACAGATGATATATCTGCTAATGATATATCTGCTAATACACTTCAAGCGAGAAATTTAAATATTGTTAATCCAATCACTTCGGAAACGATTGTTAATATTAGTACAACTAATTATGATGAAATTAATGTTGAGGAAGATATCACTGTTAATGGAAGAATTTTTGTTAACGAAATAACGAATACAGGAAAAATTAACACACAAAATCTATATAATTCAGGCATAATGACTACGAATGGATTTACTGCAAACAGTATAGATGCAGGCTATGGAACTTTCAGCTACATTACAGCTAATAACGGTACGTCAAGTATTGGTTCATTAAATATTACTGGGGTGATGAATACGGATGGCTTCCTTACTGTTGATAAAGATATAACAACCAAAAGAGCTTTTGTTGAGGGTGAATTTACTGCCGATTATGCAACTTTTGACAACTATATTCGAGTAGGATCTATTAATATAAATAATAATAATATTGATTCTATAGTTAATCTAAGTACAGATGGTATCGTTGCTCAAGTTGCTTCAATTCAATCATTAGATGCAACAACTTCTTTAACGTCTAATGAAACAACTATTAGTAATAGATTATTTGTAATTAAAGATGTTTCGTTTAATAGCAACTTGTATATTAATAAGAATGCAACGTTCAACAATATTAACACTTTTAACACGGCAAGAGATGGGGAATACTCTAGTACTATTGCAGAATTCCCATCTGACCTTGTTTCATATACCTTAAGTCAAACTGCAACTACAGAGACCATTACTTTAACTAGTGGGGAAAATATTTTATTAGGTGATTATTCTTGGTCTACCAGTCTTACCAGCAATAACAACAATAGAATGCCATTAACATATCAATTGAGAGGGAATACTGGTAGTAGTTATAATTATTCAATTAATGAAGGCGTAGGAAACAACACTGTAAACGAGATAACCTACGTAGACAATAGTAATTCTAATATAACCATTACTGATACGTCTACTGCTAGTCAACATTGGATTCGACTTACATCACCTAAAAATATGGTTATTTCTCAAGCACGTTTTGCTACCTCAAGTGGTAATGATACAAACAAAGTTCCCAAAAACATATACATCGTAGGAACTGACGCTGATGGAGTCAAACGCTTATTAGGATCACGTCTTGAAGCTGACTTAACATACCAAACTACATATTATATTGATTTATTAAATACACCAGTATCCGATGTTTATTTTATATACCAAACAAGAGGAAACTTTAATGCTATGGATCTTCAGAGCTTTCAATATCTAAATGTTGTACTTCAAGAAACGGAAGAAGTAGCAGGTCTCGTTTCAGATGCTATCAGCATATTCAATAAAAATGTAGGAATTGGAAATAGTGCTCCAGCGACGCTTTTATCAGTAGGCGATGATAGT
>Ga0181413_1000096_pt1 | contig 22937 bp, 17 predicted proteins | sample 36SPOviralmetaG_FD_130111 | JGI IMG/M metagenome (GOLD analysis project Ga0181413, IMG submission 130111) | Marine viral communities from the oligotrophic San Pedro Time Series (SPOT) site, San Pedro Channel, CA, USA - 36 SPOT_SRF_2012-09-28 | ecosystem: Environmental > Aquatic > Marine > Strait... | reverse complement strand
TTACATCAGAACTTATTGCAAACAACTCCACTTTACTAGAAGAGTCGTTTATTAATGTAACATCAGCAAAGTAACCTTTTAAGCCACTAGTATTTATTCTAGCGTCTTTAGAGAACATTAAAAAATCGTCTGCAGAAGGAACGTTAACAACTGCATCGTCTTCTACTTCTATAAAACTAATATTATTTTCGTTAACACCAATGTTTATTATAGGGCCTATTTTTTGCGGCTCTCCAGCAACTTGACCTATACCTACGTTTTCTACACTAGTAGAAAAATAAGCTATATCACCTACTTGTAGTGACGTATTTTGCATTTGTGATTTTAAATTTATTATCATATTATAGTTATTATGCTCCAGAAGTTCCTGGTGTTATAAACTTATCTAAGTCTAAATATATGGTTTTGTTTGCGCTTGGGTATCTTTTTATTGTTAAAGAGAAATAAATATCACACTGTGTACATAGTGCTGTATTTTTATCTGCCGCAAAAAAGCCTAGCTTTTCTTTACCGGCAAAACCCTGAGTAATATCGCAAGTGAATAACCCGTCTCCATCTGACCCGTCTGGATCAGGCGTCACAACATTAACGTTATTCGTTGAAGTATTGATCGCGTTTGCTCCATCAAAATTTATTAAACTTCCTCCAGCTATACCGTATGTTGTAGTAACAGTTACGTTTGTATTTGAAACAGCCGCTCTAAGTTGACTTTGTACTTTATCGGCGGCTCTAGCGTACCAACTAGACACGTTACTTGACTCAAACAGCGTACCTAAAACAGAGTTTATTAGAGAAAACCCATAAGCTCTAAAAGTCATTGTTAATCCATCACTAAAAGCTTGATCACTGCTTAGTGTTAAAGTTTTAGTATCAGTATTTATACCTTTTATTATAGTAGTAGTCGATGGCTTTGTTGTAGAAGTTAAGTAGTAAAGTTGCATACCCACTGCTAGATCTGTTAAATCATCAACTATAACCTCACTGCTAGGCGTTACAAAAGTTAAAGTTACTCCGTCACTAATAGACATAGCGGCCGATAAAGTTATGTCTTTAACGTTGCTACCTACGTTTACAGCCGCAACAGTTGTTCCATACGTTACGCCAGTGCCAAAAACGTAGTCACCAACCTGTATGCCAGTCGTGAGATAACTAGTATCTAAAGTAACAGCAGTGCTACTGCTTACTGCGCCATCTACGGTATCAGTCTGTTCAGTAATGCTTGATCTATCAACAGTTTCCGTAGTTGTGTAATAAAAATATTTATCAGTAATTTTTCTTGAATTGTCAACAATTAATCCAAAGCCATTAGCATCGTTTTTTTTGTTAAAAACAGACCACGTGTTAGACACTGTAGAGCTAGCCGCTCCTCCAGCTTGCCCTACTGACGTTACGTTGGCTGCGGCAGGATCTGATGTAGATCCAAGGCTAGCAGATTGACCGTAAGTGTTTGTGTTTTCAGTTCCAGTAGCTACGGTAACTGTAACACTTTCTCCTTGAGAAATTTGTTTGCTAATTACTTTTCCGCCGTTAAAAATTTCAGTATTTTCTTCAGCTATCAACATAAACGTGTAGGTGCCAGCGGAAGATGGAAAAGCTATAGTTCCATTGTAAACCGAAGATGTCATTTCTATATTTAAAACACTTTCTGAATTAAATTGAGTTGATGCTGAAGGAAAGTTGTTGTCTAAAAAATTATAAAAAAACTCTCCTGCACCAGATCCAGTTTTAGTGTGCTGTATCCTTAAAGAAAATTTAGAGCCAGCTTCACCTGATACGCTAAAGTATCTATTTTCACCGTTTTTGTTTATAGCGGTGTTACTAATGTTTAAAGAGTTTATTATTTTATTTTCCATGTTTTTATTTATTCAAGATCTACACTTAGTATTTCACCTAGTCCTTGAAAGCTTAAGCTTCCTATTTGGTTGTGGGTTTTACTAAAGCTTGTTTTAATAGGTTCAACTCCTTTTATATAGTTAAACCATTTACCTTCTTTTTTAATAAACTCTGATATACTACCGGTTTCAATATCCGTCAATATGCTTGTGGCTTGCCAACCAACATCTTGAAATCCAACCGTAGCGTTACTAGCATTTATATCGCTTATAATTGTTCCGTCGGCAAGCGTGTGTTGAGCGTATGCAAGTTTTTTTGAATCAGTACCCTCGTAACTTACAGTATTAAAAGATTTTACAGAAGAAGGAGATTGATTAAGAACAGCCGTTATTGTTGAGTTATAATTGTTGTTGTAAAACTTATTATACTCTTGGCCTGTGTAATGTTGGTACAACGTACCTAGTCGCATTGTAAAATAATTCTTAGATAAACTAACACCACTTTCTGGAATAAAAGATTTAAAACTAACCCATCCTTTAACGTCTTCGCTGTAGCTAATAGTTTTGTCTTTTATGTTGCTCGAAGGTGTTACAGCTAAAGTTATATTGTCTATATCTCCTTGAACAACAGCATGATTTTTAGTATATATAACTAAAGTTTCTTGAAGCTCATTAGCTTGTCTTTCTGCTAAACCACCATGACTAGGAGCTATCTCTAATGTTCTTTGAACATTATAGTTTTCGCTGCTTGCAGTGCTTGAAATACCAAATCTAAAGCCTTTGTCATTTGCATTAAAGTAATAGCCATGAACAGAGCCGTTTGTAAGATAATTTTTTATTCTTAATGCGTATGTTTTATCTTCTTTTAAATCACCTAAGTATTGCTCTACTTGAACAGGGTTAGTTATTCCGTCAGTTACGTTAAAAGTAAATCTGTTAGATTGCTCGTTCCAAATAATACTATCTTGCAAAGTCGAATCAAAACCACTGAACGCCCAATTGTCAACGCTACCTCCTATAAAGTAATTAGATTTTTTTACAGAAATATTACTTATTGCTCCTGTAAATCCAAATTCTGTGTCAGCGCGAAATTGAAGTGAAGCGTAGTTTATGCTGGCTGGTTCAACCAAGATGTTTGAGCCATTAGGCTGGGCTTTAATTATTGGACTAGTGCTATTAAAGTATAGATCTATCTCGTAATCTCCTGCTATTTGTATATTTTCAATATTTACTCCTTGGCCATCTGCATTTGCGAATATTGCTCTAGCAACTCCAGCTAGTGGCGACGGACTATACGGCGTGCCCGCTGGCAGCTCTTGAACTTTAAACCTTAAAGTGTGTGTGATGTCGCTATTGCTAGTGCTGGGAATCCACAGCGCATTACCACCACCTTGGTTCCAGTAAGTTCCTCCTACGCCTGATGGTGTGTCAAAACAAAGTAAATTATCGAAGTAGTAAACGTCTGGATTAGCATTAAAAGGCGTGTTTTCAGTTATGAAGTCTACCATGTAGTGAGGCGACTGCCAATTGTAGTTATTAGTAGTCCAACCCGACGGAGAAGTCATACTGCTACCTGGACTAATTTTCCATAACATAATTGTATCTACAACTAAAGATCCGTTATATACCTGTAGCTTAAACAAATCATCACTACTATCGTTAGAATCATATTGAAATATAGCTCTATACGTATTGTTGCCTACAGGAAAAGTTTGCATGCTTTTGTTACTGTTTGCAGCGCTAGGTCCAGATACTCTACCGAAAGAAAACTCTGGGTAATTGTCATCACCTGAAGTATGATCGCTGTTGTTTAGCCTAGCTTGATCTATAGCGTCGCTAGATCCTAACACGTACTGAATTATAGGAGCTATTAGGTTTTGATCTTGATCTGCTTGATCGTAAATTATATCTACCATATACCACTCGCCAGTTATGAAGTTAACTCCACCGTCTAGAGTGTGCATAAGATACGCACTGTTAGCACCTATTTTTTCTAGTTTAATTTTACCGTTAAAGCTTATTTCTTCTTCACCGTAATACTCGCCTGCAATTGTATTAGCACCTATAGCAGAGTCGTATGTATTGCTGTTGTTTGTTCCTGGATTTATATACCAATTTTGACCAGTGTTGTTTAGTTGTCCACCAACTACACCTGGATTTTGAGGACCATATTGCTGTTCAGCTTCCCAAAATAAATTTGTATCATTAGGTGTATTAGTCGTCCACTCTAACCCGTTGTCATAATAGTATTCTACTTCAACCCAAGCAGGCTGAAGATCTCCTCCGGTGTAATAAGCACTAATAGCTGGATGGTGTTTTAATTTTACTTTATGACCAAGACTTCTGTTTGATATAGGCATAGCAGCATCTCCACCGTAATCATTAGATCCGTAAGCGCCAAATGGAGGGTGTTCGTTGATTGAATAGTTTACGCCTCCACTTAAACCTGTATTTAAAGCTAACTCTGGACCTTCGCTAATAGCTATCGACTCGTCACCACTGCTTACAAAAGAGTTTTTAATTAAGTTTGACTTGTAAGTTTCAGCAATAGTTAAGTTGTACTGTTTTTTGTACGCGTCATAAGTACCTATGCACTCTATGTCGAAATCTTGTAAAGCATCTCTAAAGTAATCGTGCATTCCAGCGTCTGATATAGGAGTTAATCCGTCCATAGACAATCTTAGCACCGCACCTCTTTGTTTATCTGTAAAATAAGCTCTGTATGATTCAGAAGCAAAAGACTCTGGATTTTTAGATATACCGTAATCTCCTGAAAACGGAACAGCCTGACCAAGAACATTTGAAGATGATATTAGTTGAGGATTTCCATCTGCATTAAACAGAGCGTCTTTATTAGCTACTATTTTTATAGTTTTGTCTTCACAAAAAGCAACTAAGTCTGTACTTCTTGAAAACAACTTTTGAATACTACCATAAGTAGGATTTAAGTCTTTTGTAATCTTTTCAGCCATAATAAACTGATTAAGATTATTTGTAGCAGAGTTAGAGTTGTATATACCAGAATATATTAATCCATTTTTTCTTTGTTCTTCTTGATAAGGCTCTTCTAATGTAGCTGAAGCTTTAGCGCCATTAGTAATTTGCATAGCGTTAAAGTCGTCTCTAATTCTATTTGACTCTATACCGTTTCCAAAATTAAAACAGTTGAACCAACTTAAGCCCATTTGTCTAGCTGGATCTATCTCTGTGTTTATTTCAAAAGCACCTACAACAGTGTCGTCTGCCGTGTAAGTTATTGCTCCAGTTATAACACCGGTAGTGTATCCTCCGTTTTTTCTATAAAATCTAATAGGTTGACCAATATAATTTATATTTGCAGGAAATCCTGTATCTCCTCCACCAATATCTCTTATCTCAAATCGATAATTGTTATTCCATCTTCTTAAGTATCTAAACACACCTTGTCCACCCGCAACAAATGGAACTTCAACTCTACAGCCTTCAGGCGCAAATACGTTTCTGTTTTTTTCTGTTAATCTAACAGGTATAGCGTCTCCAGCTTCGTAATAAATATCTAACTCTGTTTTGTCTTTTGGTTCTACTTCCCATATTATTGGAGACTTAGTTATTTCACCAGTATTAACTTGGTTATTAGCGGTTACAAACTCAATGTTTACTGATTGTGCAGCGTCTGGCAAAGCTCCTACTCCCGACGTGCTAGTAGTGCCACCTTCTATAGGATTATAAGATTGCAACAAAGGATTGTTGTCTACGTGTATTATATAACACGTTCTTCTATTATTTTTATCGCCAAAGTTTTTTAACGCAGTTTTCATTGCAGCAAACTCAGATCCGGTGTTGTCAGGATTTCCGCTTGCGTCAGCAGTGTTAGCCCAAGCTAGTACAGCGCGCTCTACACTATGGCTTGCACCGTCTGGATTGTTTCCTTTTAGTAATATGTCGTCATCATCGTAATAGTACATACTTCTCCAAGAAGTGTGGTTGTATATGTGTTTTTCTTTTACTTGCGATATTATTGTATATTCGGTTGCGTCAGAGTCTCCTACAAATCTAAAAGTTTTGCCTTCAGATAAATTTTCTACAAAATTATCTATAGAGCTGCTACCGTTATTCCAAGTCGGATTCCACTGGCCATTGTGCTGGCTATAGTAGTTATTGTCATAACCAAAGCCGTTGCTTGGTCCAGGAGTTCCTGGATTATCATCTTCATCATCACCACTTTCTGAGTTAGGATTAGACTCCATTTCTACAAACTGAAGGTTACTATCACCTAATGTTGATCCATTTGAGTTAGAAAATATACCGCCACCCCAGATGCCTTGTAGATATTTAGCTATTCCATTTTCCCCGTTTATTGTTACATCTGTAGGTATATTTCCATCGTGTAACAGCGGAGCTCCTGGCGCTAAGTAAGATAAGTGTATATAGTTTCCCCCATATTCGTAAGTTCCGTCTGCCTGTCTAGCTCCGTATATAGTGTCTTGCGCCCACCTTCTAACGCCTACGCTATGTATTTCTTGAGCAGATATTATACCTTCTAATCCACTTAAAGCGCTACCAACTTCACCACCACCGTCAATAGTAGGATGTACGGACGAGTTTGAATTATTGTAGTAGCTGACTATCAAATTCATTCCAGCGTCGAAAGTAGTTAGCTCTGTATCCAATCTTCTCCAACCCCAATAGTTACCTAGCAAGCTTGCTGACCATACTACTTCTGGATATACCACGTTTTCTGTACCACCTATCCAACCTTGACCAGCGTACTTAGCGTAGTTAGTTGAGCTAGGGTTACTAGCCGCCATGTGCATTGCATCAATAAAAAATCCTCTAGTATTACCTTGGCTTTGATATGTTAAAGCCTCCCACTCGTCGTAAGTGTTGGTTAAAGACCCACCTTGGTGAATTTCTGAAGGCGTGATGTTGTCATTGTCAGTATCTACGTAGGCATTTATGAAAGTTGTAGAAGTAGATCCTGTCACTCCCTGCAATGAATGTTGGCTGGTGCCATCTGCCATATAATAAGTAGGAGCAGATGCTATTACAAAGTCTCCAAAATCTACATCTAAAGTATCTGAAAGAATTTGCTCGCTTAACAATTCGTTTTGCAATAGTTTAACAAAAAACTTGCCAGAAAAATTTTCTCCGTCTACTTTATCTTTTCTTTCAATAGTAAATATTAAACCATCTTTAAGCGTTGCATCTGTTGTTCCGCTAGCCAAGGTAGCGTCTTCTAAGGTAATCGGCTTTGCTAAAGTCAGCATGTAAGTACCATTGTCTTTTAGCTCGACGTTTGTTATTGAGTATCTTAAAGAGCTAGTTCCTCCAGCTATCTTCCAAGACATGTGTAAATTTCTTTTGTCTATATTGAAACTTTCTCCACCTTGTGGGAGTAAGTGAGAGCCTTTGTTAGATGGATCTGTCCAAGCAGCTTTACTTATACTTATTATTTGCTGGTTTTCGTTATCTATTCTAGTGTCAGAATCGTCAAACACACCAGAATCTGCCGCTGTAAGAGCGTCCGCACTGTTTTCTATACTACCTAAACTGTGAAAAGCGTAAGATATAGATTCTGGAGCTTCGTTGGAAACTCCTAGTACTTTATATCTATTTTCACTTTGTATTTGATCTGAGTTATCTCCAACGACAGCTCTTTTCATAATAATGTAGTCTTGCTCTTCCACTTTGTTCCTATCTGAAGATGGTATAGAAATCCAAATATGGTTTTCTTCGTTTGCAAACTCAGTTGTTTTAGCCGGCGTATAAGCCCTGTCCATTATAAAGTTATAGTATTCTCCAGAGGTTTGTTTTACGTAAAACTTGTAGTAATCCACCCAGTCAGGAAAACCAATAAAATTAGATAAGCTAACGTTTAAGCAAGTTGCATTACTAGCAAGAAGTCCTACGGCGGTTTTAAAATGCCCGGCTTTAACACTTGCGTTTTCAGAAGTAAAAACAGGTGTTTCTCTTCCGTATTTATCTCCGTACACTATTCCTATCTGATAATCTCTTTGAGACTTTAAAGATGGAATTATATTACTAGGTTTATTTGTATTAGGACTAAGATATTTTCTTTTTTCTAAATTTCCTGTTAAACTTGGTTTGTTTGAAATATTATAACCTTGGGTGTAATTACCATATACAAGTCTATTTCCAATTATCTCTTGAGACAAGGCGTTTCTTGGCACGTTATCCCAAGGTCTTAAAAATTGATTTTCTGGTAGAGCTGTATATATATTTTCTGTAGCTATCGTGTAGCTACCTCTAACATCTATTGTATTTGTGTCAGCTGGCGCAATTCCTTGGTCAACAACATTGCTGTTTACTATAGTGTTCCAAGCACTATCAGCTTTACTTATGCTAGCTACAGAATATATAACATTAGAATCTTCTTGTTTGTATAATATATCTATTTCAATTACGTCTTTAGGTATATCATCTCTAACAAAACCAACTACATCTATGCTACCAATATTGTTAGACATAGCTGTGTTGTATAATTCTTCTGTATTGTAAGCCGCGTTAACGTTGTAGTTTTTTAAATTTGGAGAAAAAACAATATCAGTAAAAGGTCCAAACGGAGAGTATTCTCCGTCTCTGTACTTGTATCTAAGACAAAATCTAGGAAAAGTTTTTTCAAATATTGATTTTTCATCTCCTTGAGTTTTATTTACTTTAATTAAAGGAGCGTAAAGCGGAGCTCTTTTAATAACAGTAATGTGCTCTTCTTTTAAATGACCTAAATTAACGTTGTTTACAAATAGATTTGACTGATGGCTAAAAGAATCTACAGGGTGAAACTGATGTGGAGCTGTTTTAATGTTTACCTTCTTGGGCTCGTTGTCTCCATCTGTCCAATATAAAAAATCATCAATGATATTTATACCTGTTATCTTTTTACCTGTAAATTTTAAAAACGGCTCTACATCAAAACCATAAAGATCACAAAGTATAGACTTAGACGTCTTAGTCTCGTGGTCGTACTCTAGTATTAAATCTCTATTTATACCGTGAGCAAACCAGTAGAGCTTATTATTTTTTTCATCAGCAATACTACCAACACACTTATATCCTTGGCCCAAAGGTATTGTTCCAGCTGTATCATTACCTAGTATATTCTGCACTGTACCAGCGTCAGAATCCTCTGAAGTTGAAATTTCTATATTCAACGCATCTCTGTACTGTCCATTAGGAATCAATCTTTCGTCAAGGTCTTTGTTCATTTTACCTTGAGTGAAAGTGTTTTTAATTTCTGGCATATACTAGTGTTTTATTTGTTTCGACTTACCTCTTAATACCTGAGTTATTTCTTTTAGTTTAATATTTGATAATCTTAGTTTAGCCTGTCTAGTAGATGCAAATCTTTCTTTCTTAGCTCTCCTAACGATAATTTCAGGAACGTTAGATTTAGTAGATAACACTCCGTATGTAATCCATTTATACATAGCTTCTTCTGCAAACTTATGTACTTGCATTTCACCATCAGTTCCAAGGCTATCGCTTATGTAGTCTAATATTACAGTTTTTCCAGAGATATTAGAGCTGAAGTTAATTTTACCTAGTCTATTGTCTACGTAAAAAGATCCGTTAACTTGCGCTCTCTGTGGATCAAGACCATATCTTTCACCTTCGTTTGGCCAGTATACATCGTCTTCATAGTCATCGTTGCTTGAGTTTTCAGCTGGAGTTTTAGACTTAAAATTAGTGAAAGTAGAAGATTCTTTGCTGTTTGTTGAGGTTAATTTACCGGTAGGCAAAAGAGATTCTAGCCTTACTCCAGAAACTTCTGAAAGAACTTTAAGCTGAGTACTCATTACATTAGTATTATTGTCAACCCAAGGAGCAATAGATATTATAGTTAAGTATACGTCTCCTTGTATGTTTGTAAAATCTAAATCTTCATTTATTATTTTTTCACCTGTTTCACCAGCCGTCCACTCAAGGTATGCTATGTCATAGTAGTCGACACTTTTATTTGTGGTTTCGCCACCCGCGGAAGATGAATCATGCCCTAGAAGTTTTGATGGTGGGCTTGTACTTAAACCAACTCTAACTGTTGTTGATGGAGTATTAAAAGTTCCTGTTGTAGCTCCGGCAGGATAAGGCTCAGTGTCATTGCTAGTAATTACCTGTGTAGAAGCGGCAACTGTAACAGCCGTAGCCTCTAGTGAAGCAAGAGTATACTCTGTAACATCTATTTTTTGATAACAATAAGTAACGATAGATCCAAATGCGTGTCTATCTGTAGAATGCTGCTCAATAACTAACTTGTCATTATCATTGGCTGAGGCTTCAGTAAAGTCATTTAAACCTACTACTTGACCTAGCATTTTAGGGTCATTTACTATCCAACCATTATCTTTGTTTAGCTTAAATGAATCTGAAAGCGAAACATTAAAAATGTAAGACCCATCAGCCTCTTGCTCTACTTGAAAAGGATTAGAGCTGTCGCTTGTTGGGTATATAGGATGTTTTATTCCAGACGAATCTACCCAGCTTACCTGAGTATAATTAACATAGTCATGAGGCAGCCTCATAGTTAAGCTAGGTGGAACATCAATTTGTTGAGCTTTTATAGATTTAAACGTATCAAAAGATAACTCTGCTAAACCTCTTTGCGCCCAAAAAGCTACATCATTTCTGCTTATTTTATTTATAACTTTATCTTCACCAACATAAACCGCCATAAATTGAGTTATTATATCTTGAAGAGATACAAATTGATAAGAGCCATAATTATTTCCTTCGTAGTAATCTTTTTGTGTAGCGTTATCTAATAATCCCATTTAGCTATGATTTTTGTTGTTGAATAGTTTTTACTTCTTCTTGATTAGCGGCTTGAGCTAAGTTATAGTCTTTTATTGACACGCCTGCTAGCTTCAGTATTCTAATAACTAAGTTTGAATGCTCTGACTCGTGTAATTCAAAGTCTTGTTTGTCAGCAGCGTCAGGATTCCATAGGGCTTTTTCGTTTATTATTACGTAACTCCACTTTGGATTTTTTGGCTTTCTTATATAGTAAAGTTCAACTTTAGATACAAAGTTACTGTTAGTTATTAAATTTGGAACTACTATAAATCTATTGTTCTGCCAGTCGTTCATGTATACAGGTCTGTCTACTGTAGGCTTAAGAAGCGGAGAATTAGCGGCTAGTTGGTATTCTTTTCTAGTAAGCTTTTGTATTCCAGCATTACCGCCGGCGTCTGTTCTAGCAAACATAGCTATGGTTCTGTAGTGATCTGCAGGATATAGAGAGTCATGCGTATCTGGCTGTTGAGGATTTTGATCGTCTAGCGTTTGACTAGCTTCAAATAAATCTATTTTTTCTTGTAAAATTGATTCTACGTCTGATATTGCATCATCATTACTTAGAACCCTTTTAAATTGACCTAGATCGTAGAAGTATTGCTCAAATATTTCCATCTGAGCTTGGTTGGCGAATAAGTTAAACTCCTGTGGAGTAATATAACCTCTTTGTTCTTTATTAGCTAGCGCTAATACTGTTTGATATACTGTGTCTACACTTATTGCCATTGTATGTTTTTTTATAGTTAAGCAACCACCCCGAAGAGTGGCTGCTCTACCATAGGATAGTTACGCGTTAAAACGCTTTTCAATGTTGGAGTAAATTTCCATACCTTCGTCAGTTTTAAACCAAGCGGCTAACGCTGAATAAGGGTGTTCGTCGAATGGTACTGTACATAGTTTTCTATCATTAGAACCCCAATTAAAAGTTCTTTGATCTGAAGATAGCTTTATAATTCCCATTTCAGTAGCTCTAATACCAAAGTTTCTAAGAACTACGTTTTCGTCATTTACTAACTCTAAGAACAACTCTGGATTTCTTTTAGCGTATAATAGTAAATCTCTTCTAAGTTCCTTAGAACTCATGTCTGATACTTTAGACCCGACTTCTACTCTCATGATAGCTTCAGCCATATCAATGTCAATAGATTGCGCTGCATTTAAAGCTTCTATTTCCATCTCTAACCAAGCAATCTCGCCCATTGCTTTAGCAACTGGCTTTTCTTCGTAAAACATCACGTCTTTATCTGGATGATATAAAGAAAGTAGCTTTTGTAAAACAGTTTTTTCTTTAGGTATAATAATCATACCGTTTCTAAACACAATATGTTCTAGTCTTTGATCTCCTTTCATTTCGTCTACAATCACAGTTCTTTGATTTGAACAATACTTAAGTTCTCTTTCATACCCTGCGTTTTCGTCAAACCAATGAATATTTGCAGATCTGATAGATCTTGATAAAGGTTTCTTATTACCTTTTAACTTATAGATTCTATCTTTTATCTCCCAACCGTCTTCTAGAGTTTTATACTCTTTTTCTTTTCTTTTTGGTTTTTCAATAACAACTTCTGTATTTTCATTAGTTGCTTGTACTTGAGGCTCTACCTCTTGTACTGGTGCAGCTTTTGCCGCGGTTTGCTTTTTAGCCATAATATAATATAATAAAAATTAATAAAAAAAAAGATCGAGGACCGAAGCCCTCGACCTAATAATATTGCTTACTTCATTAACATAAAGTTGTTAGCACCTTGAGTAACTAAACATCTTTCTGATAAGTAGTGAATTTGCATTGCATCTAAAGCAGAAGTTGTAGCTCCAACTGAACCAGTAGTCCAAGTCTTCATCTTTCTGTTGTCAGTCTGCGAAGCACGGTAACGAACGTGTAAGAAAGGACGTTTCATGTTCTTTCCTAAAGCTTGATCGTAAACCGAAGATACACCAGCTGGTATAATAACTCCACGGATAGCAGCAGATCCAGCGATACGGTTAATTTCACCTCTTGTAGCCTTGTCGTTTAAGTATCTCATGTCAGACTTATAGAAGTCGTAAGATCCTCTACGGAATCCAGAGAAACCTAAGTTTAACGCCATATCTTCGTTGTTGTCAAATACTCCGTAAGAAGTACCGCCAGCACCGTAAGAATTCATAGAAGCTAACATGTCATCGATAGCTAGAGACGTAGCTCTATTTACAAACATCATGTTTTCTTCAATAGCACCTTGCTTATCAAACTCTGCTAAGATAGCGTCAAACTCAGCTAAATCAGTAGCAGCGTTAACACCAGTAACACCAGAAGTAACATTACCTCTAGACTCAATAGCAGCGAATAAACCTTCAGTACCAGAACCACCAGCGCCAGTATCAGTACCATCGCGAACAATACTTCCGTTGAAACCAATGATTGATGCAGCAACTGTTTTTTCAGCTTCTAGCATTTGCATTTCTAAGTAGTCAGTAAAACGAGCTCTAGTATCACCTTCAGCTTTTAGGTACCATAAGTAACCTGACTGACCTTCTTCACCAGAAACTTCAACCCAACCAATTTGAGACGCATCAGATCCAGAGATCTCATAGTAGTCTTTCATGATAATTGGTTTGTTGCTGTAAGACTTGAACGTTGGTGTTAAAGCAGTTCTTTTCTCAGCTTCAGCAGCACCAGTAATAGAAGCATAAGCAGCACCTTTACCGTACTCAGAACCTACAACTAATAATACAGATCCACTACCAGTTGTAGCGTGACCAGTTAAATCAGCTTTGTCATAAGGCTCAACTGTAACAACAGCCGTAGCTGGAGTTTCTACTACTAAACATTTAGTAACGATACCAGCAGTAGCGATAAGCACAACGTCGTTAACACGTATACCGTGATTAGCTACAGCAAATCCGTTTTCACCGTCACCAGAACCGTCGATGTCAGTTATAACTTCAAATGTTCCGTTAGTATCACCAGTAGTAGCTACTGTACCTACGTAAGATAAGTGTAATCTTGATTGTTCAGACCATACAACTTGATCAGCTGTCATTGCCTCTTCAGCTCCTACTTGAGAAAGAAATCCTGAGATAGTTCTGTTTCCAAAAACCTCAGCCTCAGACTCCATAAGATCTGGTAAATATTGTTGTTCCCAACCAGTTGAACCTCCTGCGAAGTCAATGTAGTTAGAAGATAGCGTTTGCTGCTGTGCTGAAGGCACTTTGTTTAGCAACGCTCCATTAGTAATTGCCATAATAAATATGTTTTAAAGTTGTGAAGGAAAACTATTTTCCTCCTTTATTAATTTTAAACTTAAAATCAGAAGAATTATCGCCTAGCACTTTAAATTTCATACCACCAGCTTCAAACTCTTTGTGAGATTGTCTTGGTGACATATCTACGTTCTTAGCTTTAGCAACACTGTTTTTCAACGCGTCAGCTTTGCCTTGTTCGTAAAAGTGATTAGCAATAGCATCAGAATTCATAGCTGAGTATAAAGCTTTGTGATAACCTTTAGCATCTGACATCGTTCCATCTTCGTTCAAAAACTTCTTGACAAAGTTGTTGATGTCGCTTTGAGTATCTTTTACTTTTCCAGCTTCTTTAACGTTCACTCTATACTTTTTCTCTCCGACGTTGTATTCAAAACCTTTGAACTTGTCGTTAAAAACTGATTCAGTCTTTTTTAAGAAAGTAGATTGTTCGTTTTTAATTCTGCTTTCATTCGCTTCCGATTCCTTGTTGTATCGGTTGAAAAAATCTACAGCTTTTTGTTGCTCACTTGTAAGCTTCGATCCAGCCTTGATTTCTTCGTAATATTTAGACTTTTGCCCGTCTAAGTAGGCTTTCGCTTCAGCAACTTGCTCTTTTAAAGCGATTTTCTTTTTTCTAATATCTCTTTCGTCATCTATATCCTCGTCAAAAGGAAAGTTTTCATCCATTAAAAATGATCTCTCTTCCGCGTCTAAATGAGGCTTAGTTAACCTGTAGTATTCTTCTAGAGCCTGAGTGTTATCCATCTGACTATAATCTTGGTTCAACCTAGCATAGTCATTGATGTCGCCGCCAGTTTCTTCCATGAAATCAACTAACTTCTGAATATTTTCAGGTAAAGGCTTACCAGTAGCTTCAGCTTCAGCAACAGCTTCTTCAACCTGTTCTACAACATCTTCTACTTCTTCTTCAGTTATTTCTTCAAGAACTGGTGCTTCTACCTCCTCTGTAACTTCTTCTGTAGCTTCTTGAGCTACTGGCTCAACCACTTCTTCTTCTACAGTTTCTTCAACTGGTTTACTTAAGTCTACTTTAATTACCGAATCATCTCCAGCACTTTCAAATTTACTTTCATCAACAGTACTTACTGTTTCTTCCGCTTGTGGCGTCTCTTCAACTTGTTGAGTCTCCTCGTTTTTTTCTAATTCTTCTTGCATAATATAATATAATAATAGTTAATAAATTTTATCTAGGATCAAAACCACCTAAATCAAAACCTCCACTCATAGTATCATTACCTGCCGACTCAAAGTTTTTAGGTGCTTTTCCACTCTTTCTTTGGTCTATAAGCTCTGATTGTTGTGTTGCTTGTATTTTAGTTCTTTCGTCCTTGCGATCTTCTTTTTCTTTTTCTTTTGACTTTGCGTTTTCCGTATCAGCAGATCTTAACTGCATGTTATACTGAAACTCTATTTCCATCAACTCTTTCTTTGCAGCAAGCTCTTGTTGCATCTTCTGCATTTCTAGCTGATTTTTCATTTGCTCTAACTGCATCTTACTTTGATTCAAAGACTGATCTTTCTGAACTTCAAGTTGAGCAGCTGCTTGAGCGGCTTGAGTGTTAGACTGCGTTTGAGCCTGAATATTTTCTAGCTGCGTAGCTCTGTCTCTTTGCTCTTTTTTCTTTCTTCTTATTTTTAACAGCTGATTAGCCATTTTTAAGTTTCTTATTTCTCTAAGATCTATAGCATCTTCTAGGTCTATACTTTTTTGTTGAAGAGCCATTTGTATATTGTTTTCTAGTATTTGTTTTTGCTCTTCGTCTGGAGCAAGCTCAATAAATATACCAAAGTCATACAAGTACAACTCTGACATTTCTTCTAGTGTAGCTACATTGTGAGCGCCTATAGCTTGAATAAACGCGTCTTTAGTAGGAGAATACTCTAGTACATCAGATATTCTTAGTGATAAACACTCTGCTAAGTCAGCCGTTAAAAACAAACCAGCTTGCAATATATGTCTTGTAGCTGTATTACTGTTAGCGGCTGCTAGTTTCTGAATACCTACCAAAGCGTTTTTGTCAGGAGTACTACCATCTCTAGCTTCATTAAGCCCAGTAGTATCTCGAATCATTTGCATGTAGTAATTGTAAGTTCCAATCAAGCTTTGCATCTTAGCTCCGCCAGATCCACTTGATATTTCTTGAATAGGTACTTTACCAGGATTCATATCACCATCAGCAGTAAATGATCTACCAATAACAGAACCTGTTTGGAAGAACATATTTAATGCTTCTTGAGGATTATAGTTTGTTCCGTTACCTAAGTCTATTTCAGCTAGGCCATCAGCGTCGAGGTAAACTCCATCTGGAACTAATCTAGACATTACTTGCTGTAGCTTTAAATGCGTAAGCTGAATCATATCAGCAAAACCTGTTACACGTTTAACAAGCGACTCAATTTTACCGTTATACATTCTAGGAGCAACAATAGAATAAGGCATCTTAACCTTAGTGAAGTCACTTTTTGGCCTCATCATGTTTTTAGCCATTTGCCACTTTATAAGCTTGTTTGTGCCTAGTATCATAGCTCCTTCATACAAGCACTCTATAGATCTTTGTAGCTTAGAATAATCCATAACATTAGTTGGAGGATTAAATGTATCGTCTTTTTCTATAAGCTTGTCTGCGCCACTACCTGTTTCTTTAACTTTGTAAACTTCGTTCATATAAGTTTTATAATTAAAATATAAAACCTGAACTTTGTTTTGATCTTCTTTATCTGTAGAATATCTACTATTGTTGTTGTTCTTGTTGTAAGAAGAGCTAGATCTTATTTCTTCTAAGTCTTCTTGGCTTAAGTGAGGAAACTGTTTTGCTAGCTCGTTTATAGGTATTGACTTAACTTCACCCACGTAATAACAATCTTCAAAATAAGGAGAGTCTGTGTACGAGTAAACTAAGTTAGCAGGATCAACGTAGTCTATTGTTATTCCTTCTGAGGTTGTAAATGAATTTTTTATAGCTCCAATGCCAAGCACTGTTAAGTCGTAATAAAATCTCTTCTTAATAAGTTCATACCTGTTTCCATCCATCAAAACGTTTAAAGCTTGCTCTTCGGCTAGCTCTACAGCTTGCTTGTAGTTTATCTGCATGTGAAGTTGTAGCTCTTCCATAGTTTGAGGAAGTATATCTTCGCCACTTTCTCTTAAATCAATACCAAAGTCTTGAGCTATAGTATCGTTAAAGTCTTTAAAGTCCATGTCAGACATAATATTTTCCATGTACTTTGTTCTTTTGTCAACTCCGTTTTGAGATTGAGAATAAGCTTTTATATCGTATGTTCTTTCAGCTATACCATTAACTACTATATCTACAAATTTTGGTATAATAGGTACTGGGCTCCAGTCTAAGTTTAGGTAAGATAAATCTCCGTTAATAGATAGTTCATCTTTGTATTTTTGAATAGACTGCTCACCTCTAGCATACAGTCTAAGCCTGTGAAAGTCGTTAGAGTTGTTTCTATATTTGTTAGACATTCTATCGCTGTAAAACCACTCTTGCTCTATAGCTTTACCAACCTTTAAACCATAGTCGTAGCTAAGCTTTTCAGCATCGCTTACAGTTTGACTTGGAAAATAACTTTTTATAACAGTCTCTGCCATATTTTTATTTTATTATTTTAGATGTACCACCAGTGTTTGTGTACCGTGATATGTTTATGTTTAATTTTGGTTTTTTCACTTCTGCGTGTGGTCTATACAAATGTCTATTGCAAGCCATTATAGCTAGCCCTGAGCTTATAGCAGCATCAAACTTCGTACGCTTATTAATATCAAACTTACTCCACTCGTTTAGCGTTTGGTTGAAATAAACATTACCATAGCTACCATCACCTAGATGGCCAACATGGTTTTGCACGTACATTTCTATAGCGGCAGCGTGAGCTTGCTTTATATCTTCACTAGAGTTTGGTATACCACCAACTTCTTTTTCCGCAACAGATAATTTATTCCAAACCTTGTCAGGTCTATTCATGCTGAAACCTCTGTAACCTCTACGCTTTAAGTAGTAAAGTAATCTAGGCTTGTTATTCTCTGCTAGTATTGGCATACCATAAAAAACTAATGCCATTAGTACGTCTTCAAAAAATATTTCAGCGGTTTGTGGTCTTGCAATATATTCTAAGAACATGTGATTAGGTGGCGCATCTTCCATGCTGAACTTAGTTAATCCGTGTAAAGCACCTTTAGATCCTCTTCCGTCAACTGTTCCACTAATATCGTAGCTATCACACCCAAAAGCACCCATGTGCTCGTTACCTGGATATTTAACCCCGTTCTTTGTTATTGTTTTATTCTGAAGGTGGTGAGGTGGCGTCCAACTTATATTGAACCTTCCTTTTGGATCAGGATAGAAAACTACCTTAGAATCCTTAATGCCATGCTCCCATTGAAAATTACCCGTATTAACTACAGAGCTATTTCTTATTCCTTCATTATAATCTATTTGTTCGTATATCTTAACTAAGTTAAATATACTGTTTTTTGCTTCGTCTCTAAAAGCGTGCTCTGTTGTTCTAGGAAACTGACGGTAAAATTCATTTAAACCATCTTGATCTCCTTTTAATCCTTCAGCTTCGTTTTCCCAGTGTTCTACTATGCCAATATCAATTACCTCACCGTCTGGTCCAAGCACTTCATCATCTGGACTTTTAAATACTGGTTGGCCGTACTGATCAATAAACCCCTCATAATTCCACTCCATTGGTATGAATAGAGAATATAAGCCAGACTTTGTTTGTCCGTTTTTATTTCTGCTAGTAACATCTGAATCATTGTAAAGCTTTTTAAAGTTTTCGCCACCCTTGTCTAAGGAGTTAGATGTCGAACCCATCATGCATTTACCTATAATTCTACTACCTAGCCTAAGACAGGTTTTTGTAACCCGCCAGTTATTGAGTATGTTATCTGGTCGTTCCCATTTACCACTCTCATCGTGTACTAGTAGCGCTAGCTTTTCACCATCATAACTGTTGTCACCCGTGTTCTTCCAGTCAATTGTAGTGTCAAGACCTTTTATCTCTTCTAGTTTTTCGTTAACCTCTATTTTCTTACGAGTAAACTTACTCGCGGGTACACGATACGCTAGCTCAGACTTTGGTCTGTCCATACCATCTTGTATTGGTTTGAAAAAGAAAGGATAGTTTATTGATATAGGTACAACTTTATCGGTAAACATCTTTTTAGCATCAGCACCACTTTTCGATAGTATTCCATATCTACTATCACTTGATATTGTAGCTAAGTTAACCGCCTCAGCTGAGCTCATAAAAGAAAAACCAGAACGTCTATTTTTAAGATAACACATACCATAGCAGCGTTTATCAGCTTTGCAGGCTTCCCAAAATATAAAGAACAATCTATTTGCTTCACGAAAGTCTGGAGCTCCAACGTCAATCTTACTCCACTGTAGATACATATAATGCGTGCCGGTTATGTATGTAGGTGTTCCGTTGTTGTTAAACCAAAAACCACCGCTACGCTTATCAAACTCATCGTCTATATAATCGTGCCACTGTTCTTTTTGATCCTCTGGATACGCTTTCCAGTCAAAGATTGTTTTAATTTTTTTAAGCACTTCAGGCTTTTCAAGTTGCGCCCACTTTTTATCCTTGTTGCTATAGACATCTTTAGGCGGCTTAGGTAATGCTATGCGTAGATTTTGTATTTCGTATATTTCGCCGATCTGACCGTTGTTAGAAAGTATTACAACATCGTGCTCTTTGTTGTAGCCGTACTTCCACTTCTTGCCTTTGTTGAGTCTACTTATTGTAGTCTTTTTTATTGGCTCTACTATTTTGTATAAAGTTTGCTCGTACATTACTTAGATCTACCTTCGGCAAAGCCCTTAAAAACTTTCTCTTTCTTCTCTTTAGAAGTCTTACCCTCGAGTATAGCTTCTTCTTCTTGTATACGATTAAGTATCTCAAAGGCATCGAAGATAGCGAGCTTTTTTGTAGCAGCAGCGTTCTTAAGTCTATCGGCAGTAATGTCATCGCCACTATCAACAATAGCTTCTTTTGCAACCTTGATAAGTTCTTCAACGGCTTTATGTCCAGCTTGGATTATACTCCTCTTCGTCTCCTTGATATTCATATTTAATTGTAATAAAATTAGATAATACTCTATATAGCCTTTCGCCGTCAACAACAAACTCATATTCGCTACTTGGCCTAAAGCCAATTAAGTCGCCTTTGTCTACAGTTCCGTCGGAATACTTAACAATACCTACTAAAGGTCTTTCTGACTCAGTGTTAAATTGATTAACAGCTTTGATAGGTTTGACAAAACAATAACCTTTTGGAGCTTGCCAATTGCCTTTGTTTTTGTATAAGAATATTTGATCTGTAGATATTAAGTATGTGTCTTCGTTAAAGTAAGCCTTACTATTTCTTTCTCTACCTTTTACATCGTGCCATCGTCTAAAAACATTGTGGTGCACTATAACTTCGTCGCCAGGCTTTATATCAGTTTCACCTACGGTAGGCGTAGATATAACTTTAGCTATACGATTTACGTGTTGGTGGTTAAACACCTCAGTGTTTATTATTAACTCAGAGTCACCTACTTTTTTAGTGTTGTTGTATCTTTGTCCAACAGGTGTTACAACAAAGTTGTAAACGCTCTTCATTAATATTGCAAGTTGTATTCTACAGAAACAGCCATATTCTTGTTGAAGTCTTTCCAAGGCAAAACATCTTTGCCTTTTTTAATATAAACTGAAAACTTGTCTTCTTCCTCTATAATATCGCATATAGTATGACCACCATACACTTCTTGCCCTACGGCGTAGTGCATAGCGTCATTCTTATAGTCTTTTCCGATACTAATCTTTCTTATCAGCTTCGACATTTTCTTTTCTATTTATAGTTCCGTCTTGGATGTTTATATCTCCTGAGCCATATTCTTTTTCAAGCTCCGTTTGCATTACGGTAAGTTGATCCTGAATATTAGCTACTTGATGAAGCAAAGAGTGCTTTTTAGTTTCTATCATACCTAGCTCTAGCTGAGCTCTGTTTATTGCATTTACAATGCTTTGAACTTTTTGAAGTTGTTCATCTGTAATTTTGTCTGCCTTAGGTTTAAGGTCAACGATTTTGTCTCCTTTAGGAGTCTTTCTTTTTGCCATGATTTAATTTAATTTAATTAGTTAATATTTTTTTACTAGCAACGACCACTGCCGACAATTACCATATTAGTTATTTGAATGTAACCAAAGCTTCCTGCAGCGTCGTCAAAGTGATAAAAACCATCTGCAAGAGTAAATCTATCATTAACTCTTGGTATTGTATATATTTTAGTTCCCATTGAAAATCTATTGTCTGATGAGCCGTCGTGATAAACGACTGTATTGGCGTTGCTATTGGGAAGCTTGCAAGCACCATTAAGTCCGCTGGCCGTTAAAGTTGTATCTATAGATAGAGTGTAAAGAGACTTGCCTAAAACAACTTCTTTACGCCTTTGGACAATAACAGGTTTGTTTTTACCTCTAGCTTGAGCTGATGTATTTGCGTTACCTAATGCCATTATATAGCAGCTGCTCTAGTTCTATAATCTGGTCTTGGCGCCACGTAGCATATAACGTCTCCAGCGTGTAACTCTACATAGTCATACATACCGTATAGAGTCATACCAGCAGGAAACTCTGTTCCACTACCATCTAACACTATAAGATCACTATCATTGTCACCTGCATTTGTGTCAGCACCCCAATCAGTATCTAATGTTTGAGTGTCCTCATTAGACGCGAAATGCGTGTTACTTAAACCAAGACCTTTACCAGCATCTAAAATACCTAGTCCACTACCACCAAACTTAGTTGCACTTACCATAGTTATAGCGCAAACGTAATATTTAGCGTCAGTCTGAGATAGATCTAATATAGCTCCATCACCGCTTAGAAACGTAGAACCAAATTGGCCAAAGTTATAAGCTGTAGCTGTTGAATTCATTCCCATAATTTTATTTGTTTGTTTGTTCGTTTTTCTTTGAACTTCCACCGAAGAAGAAGTCTATTATTGTATTTACTTTAGCGCTCATAGCACCAAATATTGTTGATATAAAGCTTATTTCAAATTCACCTAGCTCTAAGCTTTTAGTTACAAAGTAATTAAACATTACAAATGTAATACCAAAATATGCTACTGTGAATAACGTTGCTAATACTTTTTGTATGATAGCATCGTCTTTATACATATCACGCGCAGACTTGCGATCTTCAACTTCTTTTGCAAAAGCTTCGCGCTCTGCTTCTAACATCACAGATTTAATAGCCAACTTAGCTTCGTCACGCTCTTTGTCTGTAGTTATTACCTTGTCTAAAATTCCTTCTGCATTATCTAGTACTTTACCAAATAATCCTCCTAATACGTTTTGTATCATATTGCTGTTTCTTCTCCGTTGTTAGCATCATCTTCCCATGGAAAGCCAGTGTCTCCAGCTTCTTTCCATTGGCCATCTACTCTGATCATATCTCTACCATTAATAGTTTCTCTATCGAATCTATCACCGTTATACATAATGTGATCGTCTGCGTAGGATAGCTTACCTACCCTCATATCTGTAGCATGACGCATTTCATGATTTATTACTTGTCTTTCTTCGAAGCTACCAGGAATTAATTGATCACTTATGAATATTGATCCGTCCATGTTAGCCTCACCCATAATACCTGGGTCTAGACTTTTTCTAATAACAGGTGTTCCAGGCACAGATGCATCAGCATCTCCAGATTCTTTGCCGAACCTCATTTTAGTTCTTATTTCTCCTCGCAAAGCAATTGGCGTTTTACCTTTACCTAGTTTAAATCCCATTATCTATCTGTATCTTTTATCATATCATCAATAGCCTTATTAAAGACTTTGTCAGTATATGTTTCATTATTGTAGAATACACTTCGTTCTGACGTTGGTAGGTCTTCTTCACCTAACAATACTCTATATATTCTACTTATTAATTGGCTACATTTAAACGACGTTTTAAATATAGAATACTTAATCGTTGTTCTATTTCTGTGTCTCCACACTTCAATCCAGCCTAGCTTTCTTAACTTGTCCCACCGAGTTTTATCCCAG
>Ga0181413_1000093_pt1 | contig 23085 bp, 26 predicted proteins | sample 36SPOviralmetaG_FD_130111 | JGI IMG/M metagenome (GOLD analysis project Ga0181413, IMG submission 130111) | Marine viral communities from the oligotrophic San Pedro Time Series (SPOT) site, San Pedro Channel, CA, USA - 36 SPOT_SRF_2012-09-28 | ecosystem: Environmental > Aquatic > Marine > Strait... | reverse complement strand
TAGGTACGGCATGTGGTTTCTGCCCTTACAAGTTTCCTTGTTGGGGAGAAAACTTGCAGATGCTGCCACAACAGCAATCTCAAGCAAAAAACCCTAAGTGGGTTTGGTATACTGAAGTCAAAAATCCAAGGGTAGATGATGGCTTCTAGTGTACGCAGTAGAAAAGCCAAGGGGCGAAGGCTTCAAAACTGGGTTAGGGATGCACTACTTGGTGCATTCCCTAGCTTAAAAGTAGATACAGATGTATGGTGTGCTATCATGGGAGAGTCTGGTATAGACATCAAACTATCTGAAAAAGCCCAAAAGTTATTCCCATTCTCTATTGAATGTAAGAATAAAGAAACATGGAAAGGATTGTATGATGCTTATGATCAATCTATTTCAAATTCTAAACTAGAACCTGCCGTAGTTTTAAAAATGAATGGCAGGAAACCCCTCATAGTACTTGACTGTGTATCATTTATAGGTATTATGAAACAAACAAACAAAGGAGAATAATATGGTAACATTTCCAGCTAATCTTTCTGATGAAGACATAGAGCTTATGAAAGAAGAACAGGATAAAGAAGTAGCAGAGACAATAGCTATGCTAAATAATAAAAAAGAAAAACTTTTAAAAGAAGGCAAGCCTGCAGATGATGAAGAAGTAAAGGGTATTGATGAATTGATGGGGCTAGTATGAGCAACAAAGATGATATAAATATAGATCTCTTTACATCAGTGTCTGTAATTATTACGCCACATGAGAATGGATTTAGTCTAGGTATAATAGATTCTAAACCTGATAGTGAACGTGACATAGCCACTTACATTGCAAAGGGAATGGTAAAGATGGCTATTGATCAGCCCGATGTACTATATGAAAAAGGAGTTATGGCTTTTGAAAGTAGTATACTAGAACCTAATGGACAAGATGATACAGATAATGTATTTGATTTAATAGAATTTAAAAACAAAAAGGATTTACATTAATGACAACACACTTAGTAATAGGAGACCCCCATTGCACACCTCATGCCAGCAATGAAAGATTTACTTGGGCAGGTAGAATGGCTAGAGACTTAAAGGTAGATAAAGTAATTTGTATGGGAGACTTTGCAAGTATGGACTCTATGTCTAGCTACGATAGAAAGAAAAAATCATTTGAAGGTAGAAGATACAAAAAAGATGTAGAGCATACACATGATGCACTACAGAAGTTTAATGATGGTATTGGAAAGCATGATGCTGAAATGCACATGCTATTGGGTAATCATGAAGATCGTATACTTCGTATGGTAGAAGATAATCCAGAGCTTGAAGGGCACATGACTATAGAAGATCTAAAGTACCCAGAGTATGGATGGCATACCTATGATTACAGATATCCTGCAGTCATAGATGGTGTATACTATTCACATAATTTTCCTAGTGGTGTTATGGGTACAGCTATCTCTGGAGAGAACATGGCCAGGGCATTGGTTAATAAAAATAAAGTATCATCTACTGTTGGGCATTCTCATCTACTAGATTATGCTATTGCATCTAAGCCATCTGGTAAAAAAATTATGGGATTATCTGCAGGTTGCTACTTGACACACAGAGAAGCATACGCATATAATACTCAGAGACTATGGTGGAGTGGACTTATAGTTAAACGTAATGTAAAAGGTGGAGAGTATGATATTGAAACTGTTAATATCCAGGAGGTAAAGAAAAGATATGGCAGATGATGTAAATTTTCCAGAGCATTATAGACAGTCTAAAACTGAGACTATAGATCTTATCAAAGAATCTATGACTACTGAAGAATTTCACGGTTATCTTAAAGGTGCATGTATGAAATACATGGCTAGGTATAAGTATAAAGGACAGCCTGTTCAAGATTTAGAAAAGGCAGAGTGGTACTTAAAGAGATTAATTGTAGAAGTTTTAGAGCAAGACGTAGAAACACAACAAAAGGAGTACCCAGATGCATAAAACATAGCAAATCATGTTTAAACGCCCATATCTAAGCGTACAAGAGAATGTAGTATTGGCTAGGGTGTTACTATTAGGAGACTCAAATGTGTTTATATTTGAGCATCTATGAAAGAAAAAATTTAATAAAGGAGATAAAAAATGGCGGAAGCTAAACAAAATGAAGAGATGGCAGCGATGGCTGCACATCAACAGCAAATGGACAAACAATATATAATATCTGGATCTCAAGTACAGAGCATACTAAGATATTTATTTACTAGACCTTATGGAGAAGTAGTTCAAGGCATTGAAGTATTATCAAAAAGTTTGAGAGAATTAGATCCAAACATCGGTGCTGACTTTGTAGCAAAAAATTCAGATGCAAAAAAATAATTCACATCTGTTTGGAATGAATGTCTCTTTGACTGGTGCAAATGAGATAGCAATCAATCTTGATTACCCAGATCCAAGTGTTGTGCATAAAGAACTTGATAGTATACAAGAAAAATTTCATGCTAACATTTTATCTGCGGTAATCAGACATTGCAAAAGCAATGCTGAAAAACTTAATTACGAAATAAAAGATTTAATAGAAAGGTTATAATGGATAACGTGGCAAGATTAGAGGTACCAAATAGAATGAGAAGTAATACAGTCCGTATGGACATTGACGACAGAAGAGTTGTAGCTATTGTAGACTACACAGTAAGTGCACAAGGCATAACACCTATGGCTATTTGGGTTAAGATAAAACCAAATGAAAGTACTTTGGATAGAGAGCTCCGAGCATCTGGTAAAGCAGTATCTTTATTATTACAGTATGGATGTAGTCTTAAAGAGATAGCAGAAACTTTTACTAAAGATTCTATCATAGGTTCTGCTGTAACTTATCTACAAAAAAATATAGAAAGTATATTAGCAGGTGAAAAATTTGAAGGCAAAGTTCCGAAGCTAAGTACAGATCCCTATAAGATTAAAGAGTAAAGAATTAGACCCCGGTTATATAGCCTGGGTCTCCTTCATTTCTTTCATCAAAATTTCTTTTTTCCACTTCTTCATCAGTATCTTGTAATTGCATATCAAAATATGCATCATATCTACCCATAAGATCTTCTCTCTCGGCTTGCTTCTCTTCAAAAGTAGGGTTGTAATCTTCTCCCATCTTTTGTTTAAGAGAGTACTCAACCATTTCCTCTAAATTATCATAAAAATAATCTATACTAATACCAGTAACACTATCAGGATCATATAATTTATTAGGATCAAATGGTTCTTTTTCATCAGTCGGTAAAGATACTGGATTTTCTACTATACTATTGACACGAGATCCACCAGGAGATCCGCCTAAAGGTTTATCTTTATCTTTAGACATAAACCCAAACAATTGTTCTAGACCAGATGGTTTATCTGGAGTCCTAGGATTTCTAAAAAAGAATCCTGCTGGTTCTGCCTTACCTATGTCTACTCCTGATGCACCTTTCTCTGCTTTTCTTATTGTATTTCCCATTAGAGACTGGCTGTAAGCATCAAGAAACTCTCTTCTAAATTTTTTATTCCTATCTTTTAAAAGTTTCATTTCACCAGATCGTGGGTCTTCAAAAGATCTCTCATATTCTTTTTTCATGATAGCTTCATCACCAGCAAATAAAGCCTCAGTAAATATAGGAAATTTTTCTAACCCTCCTAAATTAAATTGAAAATCTATAGCCATTTGTTTTCTTCTATCATCAAGGTCTGCAAAATCTTTTCCAAATTTTTCTGATAGTGATGCGTAGGCTTTACTTAAATCTAATTTTAAAATTTCATTTACATCTTCTAATGTTAGACTGTCTATATCATACCCATATATCTTACCAGTTTTAATTTCTTTATCTGTAAGTTTATGCCCATATCCAACAGTATCTTGACCGCCTTCTGCTGACTTATGCTTAAGCATTTTTAAATTTCCAGATGAGAGCTTTGGATTTTCCACACTTTTCATATAGTCCAGAAAATTTTCGTCTTCATCTGCTCGTGTTATAGGAATAAATTCTTCTTGATTTCTAAAATTTTTACTGCCACCTCTAAAGTTTTTTTCTTTTTCTTTCTTTTTAAACATTGGCTTATTTAATTCTGGAGCAACTTCTTTTGTAGTTATCATTTCATCATCATAACCTGGGTATTGCATAAGTCCATTTGTAGTTTTTGCATCTAATATACTAACCTTTCCTTCTCCAGTAGGCACTACAAGCTCTGCCCCTTTTTCACCAACTAAAATTGGACCACTTACTTCTTTGTCCTTAACCCCATTAGCTGCATATTCTACAGGTCTCATAACTAATCCTTGACCTTGAGGAGTTTCTCTTTGTGCACGCTCTCCTGTTTGTTTCTCTTTTGTAATTTCTTCAGAAGATCTAACAGTTTGATTTGTTTCACTAACCATAGCTTGAGATTGTTTTTTTACATTCTGCATCATATTAAATATTTCATTTTGATCTATGACATAATCTAATTGTGGCTTACTTAGTAAATCATTTTGAGTAGTAGGATTAGGAGAACTTTCTAATACACTTTTTGATGGAGATAAAATACTTTGTGTAGTAGGAGATGCAGATACTAAACTTTTATCCAGATCTCTTTGGCTAAATACTTTTTTTGGTGCTAATGTGTCTACCATATATACTCCTAATTTAACAGGGGATTTGATTGCAAAGCCTTTATCTCTTCTATCTTTGCATCAAGATACTCTAATGCTGCACCATTAATTTTAATATCACCTTTAATAGCTTCTATTTCTTTAATGATTCCTGATAGATCTACAGTCTCATTGACTATAAATTCTTTATTCTCTAGCTGTGCTATACGATTATTAAACTCACCCCATGCCATGAAGCCACCACCGATGGCACCAATCACACCAATAAGTGCGGCATATGCTGATAATTTATTGAACATTCCTTGCATTTAATAACTCCTTTAATTTTCTATATGCGTTATCTGTTTTTGTTTTTGCTTTTTGTACTTTAATTTGATACTGTACAACTGGATCTGTACCTGCTATGTTTGCTTGTGCAACATAAATAGGTTTGCTGTAGCTATCAAGGCTACTTTGTAAAAAGAAATCTTGATTGCCAGATGGTAACTGCCTTGTATCAAACAATGCTAAGTTAGCAGTAAAGTAAGATGACATGTCAGGTTGTTGTGATATCATCTCACGACTAACTATTTCATTTACAACGGTTAGTGTAGCATTTACTTGTTGAGACACATCTTTTATTTTAGATTTTATAGCCTCTTCAAGTTTTGCAACCTTAACATCTAAATCAATTTCCATGTCTCCTTTAGGTTCTGCTTTAACTGGTTCCTCGATTGCTTCTTCTTGTTCGGCAACTTCTGTTGCTGGTTCTGGTTCGTTTGCAATAGGCTCTTCGCTACTGGGTTGCTCTTCAATTTCACTTGCTATCTCTTCTGTTGGCTCTTCTTCAATAACTTCTTCAATAACTTCTTCAGCCACTTCAACAAACTCCTCATCGGCATCCATGGTTGTAGTTCCTTCTGCAAGTTCAGCACCTGATCCTGTTTCCATAGGATCTTCAATAACGTTGGCATTTATATCCTCCTCAAAATATTCTTCAACATCTTCAATAAATTCTTCTTGCATGTCTTCTGTAAATTCTTCTGCAAACATGTCTTCAGGTATCGCTTCATAAACTTCTTCTATAAGTGGCATTTCTTCAAACACTTCTACATCCATATCCATGTCGATACTTGTTTCAGGAACGTATGCCAATTCAATGTCTTCGTAAAAGTCATCTTGATAGTAATCGTCTTCAAAAAAAAATTCGTCAGCTATTATATAGTCATCTTGTATATCAAACTCTTCTTCTTCAAACAAATCAGGATTGAATGAGTAGTCAATCTCTATTGGTATAGGCTCTGGATCAAAGAAATCATCAGGTATATCATAAATAATAGTATCAATGTCATCTATAATGTCTTCAACAATATCTATCTCGTCTTGTCCAGGACACGTTGGTGGATTCTTTTGCCAACAATATTCTACTGTAGTAACTGTAGTAGAACTAAGTGCCGTATAATCTATGACTGCTGTAGGATCTCGTACATCGACACCTGCATGGCCTCCGTTATAGTTTTTATTACCCTGTATATTAAAATCAAATCTATATGTTGCAGTGCCATGCGTCATATCGGCATCAGGGTTCATTATTAAAGTATTGCCGTATGGATTTACCTGATAGCTAGAGTTTGTTGTGTCTTCAAAAGTTGTGCTCTGTGTAGTGCTGTCGATACCATTACTAATAGATTGAGTCATGGTTACAGTAGACTCAACATTATTCCACCATCTTATTTGTGCACCAAAGCTAGATGTAAATCCTTGTTGCAACTCTTCTATTGTTACATAATCTTCAGAGTTTAGTGTAGTCTCTGCATACTTGCCATCTTTACCAGTCAACCAAGTATTCTCATTTATATCTGATGAGTCAGGAAACATTGTGCCAACCCAGCTACCATCAATCCAATCTTGTGAAAGTAAATTGTTAGTCGTTACAGGATTACCTGTAGTGACAGTTGTAACTGTGGTTGTATCTCCTACATTTGGGGTATCTGGTATAACTATTACTGTGTCTGCTTTAGTTATTGCCGAGCTTAATAATGTTACCGTTACTATCTGTAATAATTTGAGCATCGTCAGGGGCATCCTCTGCTTCTAATTGTTGTGTTATTTTATTGTCTACTCTTTCCATGTAACGTAATGCTGCCACATATTCTTCATAATCTGGTCGTTGTTTATCATACTTATTCCACTCTTCTCTAGCGGCATCTCCAATCTTACCTTGGAATGGGCATGGAGTTCCTGCATGTTCCATAGCTTGAAACACTCTAGCATCTTGACATAGTATAGATACAGCTGCAACTTTCATATTGAAATCATATAATAATTTAGATAGTTTCATTCTTTCACAGTTCATATCACGTTTTGTAATGCCAACACTGGCACCTAATCCAAACTTTTGAATGCCACCAGACACTCCAACCACACATAAATCTTGTGACATAGCCGATATGCTAGGTGCAGAAGCTGAAGGCACTACTCTACTATCACCAGTATAACTGTTATTAGTATTTGTAGTATTGTTATTTGTAGTTGAATTAGAAGATGAACCATCTTGATAATTAGTTGTAGCCTCACTATGATAGCCACCTGTAATTGCTGTGTTGCTAGCTGATGATCCAGTAGTGTTTTGTGTATTGGTAGTAGAGCCAGCACCAGTTACATCTGCCATAGCAGAATTCATCAAAGCACTAAAGCCCCACAACATACATACTGTAATTACTACAGCTATTATAATACTTTTAGTCATATAGTTTTTTAATCTTTAACCTTCCCATATCTTCATATAATTCTGCTTTTACTTCTTTACATTGCATGTAAATACCTTCTTGATCTTCACCAATATTTCTGGCAACAATACGTTTAGTTTTTAAACAATCACTCATGCCTTTCGTAGGCACCATTTCTACAATAGAACCATTCTGTATCATAAGTATAGCAAATACAACTTTAATGGTTTCCATTCTTTCTTTCTTCTAAATCTATTAATCTTTCTTCATGAAACTGTATGACCATTTCATTCTTAAGTATAAGAGGTATCTCAGCTTCCATTTGTTCTTTTAATTTTTCTACATTAGTTGATAAGTATTCAACCAACATGTAGAGCTCTTGGACTTGTGGACTGACCATATTTCCTTTGGGCACACCGTCTATAAAAGTATTGGCAGCTTCTAAATCTTTTTCCATTAACTGTAGAGTGGTGTCTACTGAATTAAGTCTTTCAACAATAGTGAAATAAGACATAGTGCCTACTGCTACCGCAAGTAGGATAGCTAAAAGGTTACGAGCAGGGAGAGAGATTTGCGTTGAATCTGAGAGCTTCATACTTCTTCTAGATCTAAAAATTTATTTTCACAAAAGAAATCAAATGTTCTTAATTTAATACCTTCAACTTCTCTATGTACTTCTAATAATCCATCAATCATTTCTACTTTATTATCCCATACATAGTCTAAACATTCATGCTTTGAATCAAAAGACTTAAGTAGATAGTCTGTCATAACAGGTTTCTCTATATCTTGATAGATTAACATAGCTGTAATAATCCAATACATTATTTTTTAACTAGGCTACCACCAAAGTATAAACCTATAATGGCTGCAACTAAGTTAGTATCTAATGGTGTAATAACTATACCTCTATGTGCCATAGGTACCCATTGCATTACATCTTTACCTTCAAAGAATAAAAAGCCTGGCTTCCATTCTGTATACCCAACAATTACTTGTGCTTGTGGGTCTATTAATGGAAGTATCTTAGGTAGTACAACAATAGCAAAGATAGCAGTCAATGCTATGATTCTTCTAGTCCATTGGAATCCTACGTTTTCATATTCTCTTGCTTCTTTAAATGCTTTGGTTTGCACCTCCGCTCTTTGTAAAAGCATCTTTTGTTCTGCTTGTTTTGCTTTTATACTTTGTGACCATATGCTCATGATGCCACCAAGTACGGTAGATCCTAGCATTGTTATCATTTCAAATGGCATTATATATCTCCTTGTTATTCATATGCTGATCCTGGAAAATAAGAATCATCTAATTTATTATTTCTTAATACATCATCTATGAAAGTATTTTGGAATGTTCTTGCTCCTGAATCTAAACCTTTTATTCTGTCTATCACTGTATTGTTCATCATCTTAACTCTATTTAATACTTTTTTCATGGCCTCATCATAGGTATATCCTATATCCATAAGACCTTCTAAGTAGAACATAGCTGTATCATATCTTCCATTTTGAATTTCTTGTGCAGCACCAATGACATATGCTTCTTGTTTACTTTTAATTTGTCTGCTCATTTTAGTAGAAGCCCACATTGTTTTTAATATAAGGCTTTCTTCAAAACTTTTACCACCTAGGTACTTCATAATAAATCCTTCAGCATCTCTTTTAATTTTACCACGCATACCTTTGTAAGGATCTTTTATAATATATTTATCTTTTTCTTTTTTGTAGTACACATTATTAAGTGCATCATGCATTAAAGGTTTAGTAGGATCTGTAAGCCCAAATATTTCTGATAGAGGTACACCAGCCCTACTTTCTCCAGTGATGCCCCATCTTCTATCTATCTCACCTTGTATTATAGCAGGGGATACAACTTTTAAATATTTATATACATCAGCATCTGTTAATGTTCCTGCTATCTTTTTAGTAGTTAAGTGTAATGCTTCTCCTACAACTCCTGCATGATTATTCTCTTCCAGCCCAAAGAAAAAAGAAAGAGACGGACTACTTAATACATTTGATAATCCTATTCCAGGAGCAGCTAATGTTGAAGATAGGTCTCCACCTAATGTGCTTGAAGGTAAACCAAACTTAACAGACATTGGTAACTCAGATCTTAATATTAATTCAGATGGAGTTAAGAATGGTGCTTCTTTTCCTACACTTGTAAAGTAACTGTTTAGTGTATCTATCATCCAGTCTGCTTGTTCCATAGCCATGATACCAAACATACCTGCTGTTAGTACTTGTGCTTGAAAGTGAAATAATAAAGGTTCTATATCTTTAAAGAAATCTTTTCTACTAAACCCACTTCTTGACCAGGTTCTAAAATACTCTAATGTTTTACCAAAGTAGTTATGTTGAAACGTTTTAAATAGTCCAACAACTGGTCCTATTTTTCCTAGACCTTGGTTGCCATACATAAATGCACGATTTCTGTAGTCATACTGAACCATTAAGTTATTAGTTAACTCAATAGCTTCGTTAATCATTTCTTTTCTGCCAACTACTTGATCTCTTTTTGCACTTTCTAAAAAGTAGTACATCTGAGCAAAGGCTTGCATTCTACTATAACGTTCTAAGGCTCCACTTAAAGTTTTACCAGTGGCTACATCTAATGCACCTTTAGCTTTTCTTTGCCCTTTACTCTTAAGCATGCCACCTTCTGTCTCAACAAATTCTCTTAAGAATAATTGATCAATAGCTTTTCTTTCTACTGCTATATTTAAGGCTTGTAAAAATTGTTTATCTGATCTTGCATGTATCTCATAACTACTCTTAGCTAATGCATATGCTGTGCTACCTTCAATACCATAGTCTTTCTTTAGCTGTTCTAATTTTGGAACTACAACTTGCCATGGCTGAACTACTTGTGCTTTCATAAATCGCACAGTCCATAGTAGTAAATTTTTATATAGGGCAAATTTGTTTGCTGTTGCAAGTACATCAGGCACTAGCTTATCTAGATATGGCACTCTAGATGTTACATCTCTAAAGTGTGAACTAACAATCTCTACACCTTTATCTAATACTTTTGTAACTTCTGCTGGATTTCTACCAAGAGCATTATCTATATACATTTCTGTAACTTTAACTTGATTAGGAAAGTTCTTTCTAAACAGTTGACCAGTTTTTCCGTATAGATGTTGCTCCCAATTACTTTTAAACTCCATACTTTTAGCAGCTCTAACTGCACCAACACCATAATCTCTGTGTGCTTTTAAATAATACTGTAATCCTGTAAGCCCTTGTTGCTCTCCAGCAAAACCTCTTACACCTTCCCTCTGTAGAGGTGCTTTAAACAGTGCTTGTTTTTTTCTATACTTAGCTTCTGCTGTTCTTATCTTAGCTATAACATCTGTTGGAAGTATCTCAAAGAATTGATGTGATGTTTCAAATGCATCTATTACACCAACACCAGACTTTTCTCCTACTGCTTCTTTAGTTACATAAAAAGTTTCAAACTTTTTGCCATCAGCAAATTCTGGATTGTCTTTTAAGAAGTTATCCATAAACTCTTTTAGTTCAGTACGACTGTGTCCTGGAACTACAGCAACAGTCTTACCTGCATCTAATTCAATTCCGTTTTCAAGTACAACTTTTTCTCTAGTTTTAATAAATGCACGTTCTTTACCAAACCATGAACGCACATCATAATTAGGTCTAGCATCTATAATTTTTTGTCCTTGATCTGCATATTTTTTTGCATACGAATTATATAATTCTAATTTTATTTTTAAGCCTGCATCCATAAGCCTAATAATATCTAGTTCTGCTTCAGTTAACTTAAACTCTTTTTGCATTCTTTCATAGCCCATTTCATATTTAAATGTGCCATCTGGATTTCTTTCTAAGTATTCTTTCTCTACTTTTTCATTACTCTTTCTGCCTTTTACATTATTAATAGCTTCCTGATACATTATATCATCACGTTTAATTCGTGCTTCCATAATTCTTACAGCACTTGCTATTTCTTTTTTACCACCACGCTGTACTAATGCCTCTATTTGAGTAAGTGCACCATCTAATCCCCTTTGAACTTTAGGTTCTGACAAAGCAGTAGCAGGCCAATACTTAATTCCATTTTTAGTTGTGCCTTCTTCTAGTATATACTTAGTATCTTCTATAGATTTTTTATCACTAACAACTCTTTTTTTGTAATCTATTGTGTCTACTAACTGTTCAATTTCCATTCTCATTTTTTCAACAGCAGATACATATGCTTTTATAATTCTACTACTAGTAGGACCTCCAATAAATTTAGGAGTTATTGTATATCTTTCTAAGAAATTTAATCCACCTTTAAGTGCTTTTATTAAACCAGTTGCTTGTGTTTCATTTACATCTTTCTCAACTTCTCCACGTTCATTTTTCTTTTTAGTTGCATCTTTACCTATCTTACCTGCGATGTCAGTTTCAAAGATAACGTTCTTAAGTTCAATAGCATCAGCCTCTTTAGATAAACCTATATTTTTAAATCCTTCTACTCTTAATAAAGTATTGTAAGCTACATTAGCAGTATCTAAAGTTGTATCTAAAGATTTATTGTACTCCCTAACTCTACCTTCAAAGCCAGACTCTAAAGTTTCTTTTAATCTAATAGAATCTTTGATAGCTTTATTAAGCCAGCCTTTTGTTGCTTTAATTCTAATTCCTTTATCTTTTTTAATTTTTATTAGGTCAGATAGTTTGGCTATAACTGCACCATCTTTACCTTGACTAAAGTTAAAACGTTCTGCAAAACTTTGATTGGCTTCTTTTGTAGCCTTACCAGATATAGTTTCTATAGGTCTAGGTACTCTTACTCCAGGATCTGCAAGGCCTATAACTCTACCATTTCTATCTAGTTTTACATATACATCTACTAGTTTACCATCTTTAAATACTAAATCTCTAGGTATACTTATCTCTTCGTATACTGGTTCAGAAGATTTTCTAGTTGCCTCAACTTTTTTAGCAATAGTGGCATTGTCTTTTTCTTGAATTCTATCTATTTGAAACTCTTGTGTAGGATCTTTATTTTCTACTTTACTTTCTTCTTTTAATTTTTCAAAGGTAATTTTATCTTCACCACGTTCTATTTGTTTTTTAGTTTTTTTAGTTGGTCTTAGCCCTTCAATGTTTCCATATTCTCCTAAATCATACTTACCAGATACTCTTGCTTCTCCTGTTCTTGGATCTAATTCAATAACTTCTCTTTTAGTTTCTCTAGTAAATCCACTCTCTGATTTGTTTTCAATAAAAGTAACAATAGGTTCTTTATGAGCATTGGTTCTATGAATAGTTTCACCTACTTCATCTTTACCTTTTTTAATCATTATATTCATCTCAGCTTCTTTAGCTGGATCTATAGGAGATTTTTCTTTAATAATACCTAATTTTTTTGCAGTGCCACTTACAAACGGAACACCAAATGCACCCATAACAATAGCTCCTGATATAACATCATCATAGCTACCACCATGTACTGCAGCACTACCAGCACCAATTGCTCCTAGTCCTGATGCTTTACCTTTCCAAGATAAAGGAGATCCCATAACTGCACCAAAGGCTTTACCTTCAACAGCACCTAATGCTGTATTCCAAGCAATGCTAGCTGCAGAATCATTTTCATATTGATCTAAGAAACTAACAAGAGCAAAGCCTAACATAGGGCTACCAGTTAACATTGTTGCAGGTGCTATAGTAGCTATAGCTCCAGGAGCAGATGCAAATCCACTAATTGTTTTTTCTACAATACCTTGTGGTTTAAATCCTGTGTACCATTCTTGTTCTTCTGGTCTCATACCTACAGACTTTTCTTTAAGCCATTCTTCTAAACCATTAATTGCTGCAAGTGTATGATATGTACCTTTTTTTAATATGCTATTATCTAAAGACTCTTTAAATAATACTTTCTCTCTTAGTTTTCCATTTGCATTCTGAAAGTCTTGCTCACCTAGTATTCCATTATTTTTAACAAAGTCATCACCATATAAATAATCGTATGTCCATTTTTCTGCTTCACCTTCACCACCAAAAAAATCAACTGTAGCATCATTCATTCTGTCTATCCACCCGGGAATACCTGATGTTGTGTACAGTGCACCAGACCAGCCTTGATACCAACCATATCTAGCAGCTTTACCTGCTTCTACACCGCTTTGATCATACTCTTCTGTATATGGAACATAGTCTAAGCCTAACTTAGATTGCATTTGAGTTGGAGTATCTAAATTAAAATTTAATCTGTCATCAAATAACGTGTTGTTATCTGCTACAGAAAAAGAATTAAATGATGTTCCTATTTTAGGTTTAGTCTCCTCATCTTCTTTAGGTAGAGAGAAACTATTAAAGTTTGCTACCATTATATTATCCTGAATATGGTTCTAAGTTTACTAATCTTTCAAGCTCTTCAAGTTGTTGTTGGTATCTAAGTTTTCTTTTGTACACTCCCATAGCTCTACTAAATTCTGGGTTAACATACTGCCCTTGTTTTGGTGCAGGATAATTTTCTGCTATTGGTGCAGTTAAATTATCTAAGAATTTTTTCCAAACATCTAAATTTTTAGATGCCCATTCTAAATACTCAGCAGTAGGCCTGTATTCACCAGCTATGGATTTTCTAAATCTATAGTTTTCAGGTGGTGCAAAACTTTCAAAGTTTTCTTCTGTTATTTCATCAGGTATTGATTCTCCTAAATCTGGTGCCTCTACACTAGCACCTTCAAATTCTTCTAATTGTGAAGCACCTCTAGTAGTAATTTGTAATCCCATACCAAATGGATCATTGGCTTTCATTTCTGCAAACACCATATCTAATCTAGGATTTCTATCAGTCTTTGAATCATATCCCATATTAGGATTATAATAAATATTTTTAGTTCTATCTGGGTTGCCTCCAGCTGCTTCAGGTATCATGTACTGAACAGGAAATATATCTAATGGATTCTCTGGATCTGGATTATTAGCATCTAGTAATTTAATAAAACCATCAGAAGCTATTGGATAGAATAAAGCTGGAACTGTTTCTCCAGTTGGTTGTTGACTTTCATCTGTTACAGAATGCATATAACTTAAATGAGGAGGATACTCTTCTGCAGTGTATGCATTAATAAAGTTTCCTGCTACTGTATAATAGTTAGTTCTTTTTACTTCTAGTCTAGCTTCATTGTAAATTTGATTAACAAGATTATTGTATTGTTCAGTAACAAATGCTTTACCTTCTTCCTCTCCTTTAAAACTATTATTTTGTATTTGATCAAATTGTCTTATAATATTTGCAGTATCTGGATTTCTTGTTGCTTCATTATATTTTTTTACTGCAATATCTCCAGCAGGATCTGTAGTTAATACATGTGCTATAGTTCCTGAAGGTATTTCTCCTGATCTAACTTTTGCTTGTCTGTCCATTCCCATAACTTCCATAGCATCGCCTGATCTAATCATATAACCTAAAGCTGCTGTACTAGCCATTAATTCATTGCCTTTATATTGTTCAAGGTATGCATTTTTTACTGTACTAAAATCTTGAAATGGAGTCCAGTTTGTTGCTCTTATCATTTCACTTCTAGTAACAGCATCAGGTTGTGTATATAGTTTTTGTGTAAGTATACCACTTAAATCTGCTTGAAATTCAGATGCAGTCTGTGCACCTTCTTGTGCTTCTCTTTCATCACTATAGGCTCTTGTTTGAAATCTTTCTTCGCCTTTACTTCCAGGCTTTAAATAGTCACCAACAAAAACATCAGCAGTATTTTTTCCAATTGTTTGTTGTAACATCTGTCCTACATTTGAAGTCATTTCATTGTACTGGCTTCTAAACATTTCCCCACCAGTCATACCTTTATTTCTTTCTAAATATTGAGAGTATAGATCTCCACCTTCTTCTGGAGATAATAATCTTTGAGATGTTCCGCCTTCTGTAGGTACATATATTTCACCTGAAGGTCTTATATCTGGTGCACCTTTTGAAAGTAAATAGTTTTCAACATTTTGTAAAACAGCATTTCTATCAGAACCTTGAAAAATTTCTGGCATGCTTTCAGCCAATGTATTTAATTCTTCTTGTTGATCTGGTCCAAATTTACTAAGTGCAGTATTAAAATTTTTCTCCATGTCAAGAAGTTGTGTGCCTTCAAAATTTCTTAGTACTTCTAGTTCTGCAAGATTAGCAGCTATTCCTTGCTCTTTAACTTTATCTACTTCACCATATGCATCTTTAATTTGTTGATCACCTTCTAATCTATCTTTCTTCATACTAGCAGCACCCCCTGAAAATGCTCCTGTAAGTGCAGTCATTAATCCATCCATTTTATTTTTCTCCTTCTTCTGCAGGTTTTGGTCTAGCCATTAGCCCTGATTGAGGTGCTTCTTCTTTAACTGTTTGTAATGATTTAAAATCATCTTCTGTTTTTTTAGATAATTTATTTACAAAAGATAAACGTTGCATATCATTTTTAAATTCTATATTTTCTGAATCTTTTTCTGCAGAATCAAGTCTTATATCTTGTAATCCTGCCTGCTCTCCAATAACTAAAATTGCTTGATAGACATTTTTAGCCATTAGCATACCTACATCAGGTGTAAACTTACCTTCTGAAAATCCTGAAAATACTGTCATTCTTGCTAATGCTTCTACAGATATACCTGCTTCTAACATAGTAGCAACTTTGTTAGCATTAGCAGGCTCAAATAATTTTTCCATAGTTTTATCTATAGCTTCTTCAAAGCTAGGATACAATGGTGGATTATCCCAAGGCCATGCTTTTTCTTCCCCAGTTAATGACTCACCTGGAGTTGGGGCATTAAAATCATCGTATTCTTGTTCTGGTATATTTTCATTTGCCATTATGTAGTAACTCTTTCTTTCTTAGCTATTCTAGATGTTTGTGGACTTGCTACTGTTGCTTTTGCCATAGTTGATCTTGCACTTCTTCTTGCGTTTTGTAGTATAGAAGTCCACCTCGCTGAATATATTGCAGCTGAATTATTTTCACCAGCTGGTGCTGTTTTAGTAGGAGACCTTGGTGCTTGTACACTTAAACTATACTTTCCAGATAAACCTATATCTCTATATTCTTGTAACCCTAATCCTGTTCCTTCATCTCCAAAGTATCCTTCTAGCACACTTCCTGCAGCATCTATAGCTTTATCTTTAACTTCATCAGTTAAAAAACTTTTTCCTATAGCTTTTGCTCCATCCCATATTGATCCCCAATCCATATACTGTCTCCTTATATTTTATTCCAAAGTTCTAGGCCAAACTTTCCTATAGCTTCTAATAATTTATTTCTTTGATCTTTATCTAAAATATCAAATTCTGTTGCTCTTTCCATTGCAGCTACTGCCATATTGTGAGATCTATTTTTTGCATTCTCTGAATTTGTGTTAGCCCAATGAGCTTCATCTCTCCATTGTTGCCACATTGAGTTCATTGCGTAGTTACTTAACTCAAATGTTCTAGCAGCATTAGTTTCATTAGCAGCATTTACAGCCGCTGTATTTGCTGTATTAATAGAACGCCTCCATTCTACATTACTTTGATCTACTACTCTTTGATTCTCTACATTAAACTTATCTCTTGAATCTTTTATTGTAGCATTAAATTGATCTAGTGTTGCTTTTCTAGCAGCATTAGCTTCACTAACTGCTATAGAATTTTTAGCATTAAGAGCATTAATTTTATTTGTTTCTGCTTGATTAAATGATTTCATTGCATCTGAACGTTTTGCATTGTTTTCTTTTATATTTGTATTCATGTTTGCAAAAAATTGATCTACTTGATTTGTACTCTGTGCATTAAAATTACGAGCAGCATTAGTAGCAGACTGATCTGATAATAATTTTTGTTGTTTCATCTGAGCATTAGCCATAGATGCTTGCTGTTTATTACTAAGATTTGACATATCCATCTGAAAGTAATTTTGAGCATTTGTTATTACCGCTTGCTGTCTATTACTTAAATTTTGGAATATCATATCCTTATAAGTTTGAGCGTCTTGTGCAGCTATCTGTGTAGATGCTCTAAGCACACCTTCAGCTACTGCATCTGCTGCTATAGTACTAGCAGATAAGCCTCTTTGTGCCATAGCTGCCATAGCCATTTTAGATGCACCTCTAGCAAATGCAGGCAATGGTGTACCTGCAGCTAATGATGATTCAATGTCTTGTGTAATACTTTCTAATTGTCCTTGCACTGTAGCTTGACTAGTTATACTTCCAGAAGCACCAACTGCTGGTGCTGTAAGACTTGCAAGTTGTGCAGGATTTACTGTAGCAGATGTTCCTGATGTATCTGCAGTTACTTGTGCTGCTGTACTAGGAGTTGCTATTCCTGGTTGTGCTGATGTTTGTACACCACTAGCTGCAACTTGTTGCATTTGTGCATTTTGTGAAACTGTTTGTGGAGCTGCAGCTGTAAGGCCTTGAGTTTTCATTTCTTCTCCAGTACCTACATTTTGTAGCTGTGCAGTAGTTTTAGCTCCTGCTGCTAATTGTGGATTTTGTACTAAACCACCAACTACTTTTTGTATAGCTTGAGATGCCGCTGGTACTTTAGCTCCTGTTGCTGTTGTCGTTGTAGCCATTATCTTCTCTTTCCTTGTCCTCTATATTTCTTAAAGTTAGCTTTCTTTTTTTTATTCATACTACTTGTAATAGGATGTCTACCTATAGATGTACCTTTTTTAATAGCAATATGTGCTTCGTATGATTTAGCTTTCTTTGCCATTAGTTCATCATTCCTAGTAAAGTTTCTAATGCCATTAAAGCTACAGCCCCCACTGTAGTTAGTACAACCCAATAGATTTTATCTATCTTGCCACCCAATTTTTCTACATCTCTGTGTACATGAGACACGTCATCCTTTAGATTATTAATATCTCTTTTCACACCAGTAATATGTCCTTGTATTGAAATAATATGTTCTCGTTCGGTTTGGGGTTCCATTTCCATCTTATGCGTCTTTTACATTAGATAGCTGACTATTTGTTTTTAAATCTGCATATGCTAAAGAATATAAATTATTTGATGAAGTAACATCAAAATCAATTTTTTGCATATCAACATGATTGTTTTTTATTTTAAACATATTGCTATCATGATGGTCTCTTTTATCTTTATTTTCGTATATTTCTATTTCATAAAATAATTTCCAAAAAGATTCTTTTTTTTCCATTACCCCATCATCATTTAATTCATGCGTATCAAATTTTTTTACACGAACAGATTTAACAACACAGTATGCATCTGTTAATTCTCTGCCTTCATGCGTTGTCATATTTGCTGTTATTGCCATTGTTTTCTCCTTAGTTTAATAATTCTATTTCTTCATCAGTAAGAAGTTTATCAGCTTCTTCTTTACCAATAGTTTTTTCTGCTAGTTTGTAAAACGCACTAGCAAGTTTTTGATGTTTTTCATACTGCTGCCATATAGCACCATTGTGAAGTCTTTGCATACCAGTCACATTGATAAAGTGATTTGGTGTGCCATCTTCTTCTCTGCCAACTAATTTCATGTCTGCTAGTTTTTCATGGTTGTAAGATATAAATTTATCAAACTTAGAATCAATTACTCCTCTGCCGTGTGATAAATCAAAAGCTCTAACTAATTGAGCATCTTCGTAAGTATCGTAAGCAGATTGTGCTCCACCATCAGAGTGAAGTTGTCCTTCAGTATCAACAATAAACTTAGCGTTACCGCCTTGGTTGACAACAAATAAATTTGCATTAGTGCCTGGGTCTACGGCCTGTGTACCATTACCTCCTTTTACATAAGCAGTCACGGCAACAATACCTTCACCACTTGTGCTTTTTGTAGTATTTGCACTATCAGCTGCACCAAATATTTGTATTGCTTGTTCACCTTCAGTAAAACCTCTTAATACAGCACCACCAGAAGCTGAGACTAATTTTCTTAGTTGAAAAAAAGTATCTGCTTCAGCATTAGCTGTAACTCCCTGTGCAACATCAGAGGATTTACAGGTTAAGATGTTACCATCTAAATCACCTATGTTAAGAGTTAATCCACCAGCACTTACATCAGGAGAAGTTTCTGCACCTGTGCTAATACATTGTTCACCAGAGTTAATTCTAAACAGTTCACCAGAAGAACCTGAGCCTGTTCTTAATCTAAAAACTAAATCTGATTGATAAGTTGCTTGCCACATATTGTGAATAGCAGCTCTACCAGCACCTGTTACTCTAGTCTCCATACCTATTGAAGATAAAATACCTGAGTTGCTGTCATTAATTACTCCAATATTATTAGTAGCAACATTTGAGCCAACAGTGGTTAAATCATTAGCGGCATTAGTTGTGTTTGATGTTGCACTAAAAAGAGCTGCTGAAGTAGGAATACCAAAATTTGAAAGGTGACCTACTCCAAATACTCCGTGACCATTGTTTAATATTCTAAATGCTTCAGTGCCTGTTCGTGTTGTAGTATTTGAGGCAGTATGAAAGCCTATTGAAGTAGAAGCATTATATGCTGAAGAAGCACCGCCTATATCTAGCCTATTTTCTGATGAGTTTGCAAAGGTTTGTAATATCTGAAAACCCTCTGTCTCTGTTCCAGAATCGTATTGACGGGCTATAAAATGTGCTTCTTTATTAGTATCATCAGTGTTGTTACTAGCAGTAAGTATATTTCCTGTAGCAGTAATCCCACCATCTTTTAACGTTACACCATCAATGGCTACACCATTGGCACTTGTTTTTTCTGATATAGTATCGACTCTTATTTCACTCATAGGTTATCCTTCTAACGTTGTAATTCTTGCTTCTAGTTCTTGTACTGTTTTTACAAGTAAAGGTACAAGTTTTGATTGGTCTATGCCTTGATAAACTGGTCTCGTTTGTTGTTGACCATCATCATCAGTATATGTTTCTGTTTTATCTTTTTCACCACTAATTGCTTCAGGCACTATACTTGATACTTCGTGAGCAAGAAAACCATCAACTGTTTCATCTACATTAGTCTTAAAATTAAATCTTGCAGGTTTTAATTGTTTTAATCTTGATGTTGCATCAAAGTCATAAGATACATTTTCTTTTATTCTATAATCTGATGATGTTAAGTAAGATGTAGCACTGCCACTAATTTGTACTCTACCAACTTGTCCATTTCCATTTTCTAAAGAAATTACATTAACAGCACCAGTCCCAGTATTAAAACAAGTAAGGGCAGCATGACCATTATTTGCTGTGTTAATAACAACTCTACCATTAGCACCACTGGAAGCAGGGTCTGCATTATTAGTACCCACCAAGAAGTTACCAGCTTTAAATCTGGCGTTTTCCGAACCAGCCAAGATGAATTGCAAATTATCATCGTCTGTGTCATATGAAATAGCTGCTTCATCTGAGCCAGCACTATTTTGGAATAGAATACGGCAGTTTGCGTCAGTAGAACCACCTTCAATACATAGCACAGTATCATTACTAGGTGAACCCATACTCCTAATATGGAAGGTAAAATCAGGTGATGAGCTTCCTATGCCAATTCTATTGTTTCCACCATCAACAAATAGTGCATGAGAATTATCATTGGATTCTACTCTAAAATCTAGGTCGTTTGAGCTTTCATTAAATACGGTTCCAACACTACCTTGAAATGCTGCCATCTCTAATGAACTGCCACCACTCATTACATTAATTTCAACAAGTCCGTTTTCAGAACCATCTGCAACAGTTTTTGTTGTTGTTAGTATTGACGCATAATCTGTATTATTACCGCCATCATCTTTTCCAGTAAAAAATATATGAGCTAAAGCATCATCATCAGCTGGAGAACTGCTTTCTCTACGCATAGATAATCTTGGTCCTGATGTTGCATCAGCATCTGTTGATACTAATGACAAAGTATTAGTATTATCAGCAGTTTGAAAAACTCCTGTACCAGAAACATTTAATACACCACCTAAATCAGAAGAAGTACCAATATTGACATGGTCATTACCAGCATCAACAGATACCATATGAGGATTACCATTAGATTCTACTCGGAAGTTTGTATCTTGAGAGTCTTGGTTAAATACTATTTCACTTGCATTTAGTTGAAGTAAATTTCTTAATGTTCCAGCAGACATAACTTTTACAAACCAGTTAGCATCCTCTGTACCATCAGATACATCAGAGGATTCAATAGATATTTGAGCGTAAACTACATCTTGAGAGTTATCATTTCTGCCTTCAAACTCGATAGTACCCATAAGGTCATCATCTGCAGGACTACTAGAGTTTCTATAAAGTCTTAAATTTGGTCCAACATTTGCATCAGCATCTGTTGATATTAATGAAAGTGTGTCTGTGTTATCAGCAGTTGTAATAGTAGTTGCAGCTGTGCTTGCTACTGCACCATCTTTTAACGTTACACCGTCAACGGCTACACCGTTAGCACTGGTGTTTTCACTAATAGTATCTACTTTAATTGTACTTGTCATCTAACTAACCACTCCTCTACTGTGTCTGAGATATCTCTCATTTTAATCCAATTTGTTCCTGTTGGTTGTCCTTTGAGCATTCTTAATTTACCCATAAGACCAATGGCATCCCATTCTTTTCTGTCTTGTCTTCTTACATAAGTTTTAGAATCATCCCAATCAGGGTTTAATTTTTTTCTTGTAAATTTATTGCCGTCTACATCAACCACTCTAACTGTAGCGTCACTTGGAACAGTTACATCAGATGGTATTCTATCTGTTGCATAAGAGTGTTGTTTTATTTGATCATTGCCATCTTCATTTTTATAAGTCTCAGTCCATTCAGTAGATGTGTATTCTTCCATAATATAATTACCAAAATCATCTTTTAAATATTTAGATTTCCACTTATCATCTATGTCAGAATCTCCTATAACAACTGGCATAGCAGAAACAATTCCAATTATTTTAGATGCGTCATCACTATCTGTTGCTTTTACTATTTGATTGCCATCAAGAATTACAGAATAACCTCGTCTATCTTCATTAGAAGAATTGCCATCTTTCCATTCAAACATCTCTGCATAGTCAGCACCTCCAGTTCCTACGGAACCATCAACCGATAGATCTCCATTACCTTGAAATATAAACTCATTATCAGAAAAACTTGAACTACTGCCATTACCAGAAACACCTCTAAATAATCTGTAAGCTGCAGATGCAGATGTAAGACAAGATACTTCAGCTATAGATATACTACCATCCAAACTTCCATGTCTATTTTCAGCACCAAAAGAACAACTTTTGTCGTTTCTAGATACATGAAGTTTTTGACTATCTTCAGCAGAAAGAGTATCTCCCATCAAGACTTGTCCGTGACTATGAATTCTGACCCTTTCAGTTGAAGTGTGTGCACCATCAGCTGTTGTATGAAACTCTAATCTTCCTGGTGTATCATTTTCACCTGGAGTACCATCTACATCAGCACAGATAAAAGCCGCTACTGAATTTCTATCTACGCCATCAGCAGGAGCAAAAACAATCTCTCCTATTCTATCTCCATTTTGTAAGATAGTGTGTTGACCTAAAGTGTTACTTCTTGATTTACTAAAGTATACTGCAGGTGGGTTGTTTTGTGCATCAATACCGCCCATAATATGAAAAGTGTATCCATTAGCATTATTAGCACCTTGTAATTGAAATGTAGAGTCCATACCACCGTTAGTATTAACTGGAGCTGGGACAGTACCTCCACCATCACCACCAGTAATTATAAGAATATTATTACCACCATCAACAAAAAGTTTATGAGTTTCGTTATTTGATTCAACTCGGAAGTCTACATCAGCAGATGCTTCGTTAATTACTACAGCACCATCTAAACTTGCTCCATCACTTGT
>Ga0181413_1000090_pt1 | contig 23208 bp, 28 predicted proteins | sample 36SPOviralmetaG_FD_130111 | JGI IMG/M metagenome (GOLD analysis project Ga0181413, IMG submission 130111) | Marine viral communities from the oligotrophic San Pedro Time Series (SPOT) site, San Pedro Channel, CA, USA - 36 SPOT_SRF_2012-09-28 | ecosystem: Environmental > Aquatic > Marine > Strait... | reverse complement strand
ATATGTGACAACCCAACACACCGTCACATCGCCGCAGCGCAAGACCAGTTCGATATTGCAGAGCAAGCATACGATCATGCCGACTACGCGCGATGCTCCGACGCTTGCCGTGTTGGGCTTTTCTTGCTGGGCTTGATTGAGTGGGGGGTGAAGTAATGCAGTTACTCGCAAACATTCTTTTTGGACTGGGCATGCTTGCAGTGTCGCTACTGCTGATCACGTCAGGACTCTTCCTGACTCACGCCTACTACATCTCACCTGAGGGAGCGCATTGGATATTTTCCTTCACCGCTCCCCTATTCATCCTGCAAGGCTACGGCATGGTCGTGGTCTGGGTTTTACAAATTCGAGGAGACATCTAATGGAAACAATCGAAACCTATCGCGTGACTGAGGGCGAAGACCGCCGCGAGTTCACAAACAAGTTCGACGCGCTGCGCTGGGCAGTGCGGTCTGAGGGCATGGTTGAGGTGTCACTGTGGCATCACACCGGCCTGCGAGTGCAAAACGGCTTCGCCTACAAAGGCGAGAACAGCCTCAAGATGGCGGATAGCGTCGTGCTGAACGCTAACGCTGATCACCCTTGGCTAACGCTGCACCCTGTGACTTGGGTGGAGTTGTACAGCGTAGTGGCGGAAGACCTTGCCCGCGCCGACGGCGTCACCTTGGACACCTACACGTCCGCCGAGGGCGACCAGTACTACACCGACAAAGGGCAAGACGCCTTTGAGGAATTCGTGACACAAGCCGAGCAGTTGATGACCGACTCAGGCCTGACAAAGGGAGAATACTAATGGCTAGTTTCGACAACAAAGAGCAGTGCGATTCGTGCGGCGAGTATCACCACGAGCGCAGCATGAATTTTGATAGGTTTGGTTCTTTGTGCTTTTCATGCTCTGACGAGCGCGACCTAGAAGGCGCACAGTCATTTATGGCGCACCTTACCGATAGCGGGTACGAAATCATCCACACAGGTGGAGGTTGCACGGCGTTCAACAAAAGATTCGGCTCATGCACCGTCATGGTCACCCAAGACGCAAGCCACGAAATCATCCCCGAATACATGTCTGACCTTGGGTTGGTGATAGGCGTTTACCCCGACGATCTCGAAGGGCAGCACCTTTTCTTCCTTAACCCAACCCACACCAACTGGGAAATAATCTGCGATTCAGTCGCAAAAACCGAAACAGCCGCAAAAGCTCTGAACAGCATCGCAGCATTCCAAAAAATCGAAGCGTAGAGGACATGACAATGAGTGATTCCAAAATGACCGAAGCTATCTTGCAGACCGCAGCCGACCTCACAGTGGGCGTAATCATCGCCTACCTTGAGGAAGAAAACCCCAATGGGTTTGACGAAGACGGCTACCCGATAATCCACGACCTAGGCGACCCGACCGCCCTTGAGGACGCGATACACACGCTCACCGAGTGGACACTCAACTGGCACGATCTAGGGGAACCACCCACGCCCGCACGGTGGGAGATCTACACCGAGGCAGGTTATGCCCTAGAACTGCTGCACAGGGTGCAGGAAAATTTTGCCCCTGATGAGATGCGAGGCCTCAAATACTCCGACTATATCGGCTCCTGGTTTTTGCCGGATATCGAACGCAACTGCACGTTTAGCAGTGAGGGAATCATGGCCCGACTGAGGGAGACCGCACCCCTCTTTGGGTTTGATGACCAAGACATTCTCGAAATGTGGGTGCTCATCAAAGAACTCAGAGTTGCACCCAGAAGCGACCAAGCGTAACATCTAATACAACAACCAACGAACCATAGGAAAACCAAATGAAAGCAGAACTCAAAAGAAAAGTAGTTGACCAGTTGATTGAGATCGTCGAGGAAGGCGGATCATTTCAGGCTGGGTTCTCATCCCTCGCGGGACTGCCAACCAACGCCGTGACCGGCAACAAGTACACCGGCTTCAACGCATTTTGGTTGTCGATGCTGGGATGCACCAAGGTGGCGACAATGAAGCAGTGGGCAACCATCGGATACACTTGCGAAGGGCTAGGCCGTAAGGACAGAAACGTAGGCATACCGATCACTCTCGGCTTCTCGGCTTACGACAAAGAGGAACGTCCCGATGGCACTACCGCCAAGGTATATAAGGGCAAGCGGTTCTCATCCGCTACCGTTTACCGTGCCGAGGACGTGAAGTCATTCGAGGATGGCTCACCCTATCCAATGGACACTGAGGGCATGGTCGATGAGACGGTGTCCGACGCTGAGATAGAGGCATTCATCGCCAACTATTATCGGGTGTCAGGGGTGAAGGTTACTCGCAACGCCACAGGTGGTGCGTACTACCGACCATCCACCGATACCGTGAACATGCCATTGCCGGAGCAGTTCAACAGTACCGACACCAGCACCGCAACCGAGAACATGTACTCGACTGAGCTACATGAGATTGGGCACTCGACAGGACACAAATCACGGCTCAATCGTTTGACCTTGACCAACACCAAGGGCTACGCCTTCGAGGAACTCATTGCTGAGATCACGGCAGCGTTGCTCTGCGTCGAGTTGGGCATAACAAGCGAGGCGCGTGACGATCACGGGCACTACATTGCCTCATGGCTGATGGCACTCGGCAACGATGTTGACTACGTCTTCAAGGCCGCAGCCGAGGCCCAAAAGGCGGTGGATTTCATCCTCGCCACCCAAACCCAATCCGAAACTGAAGAGGCCGCATAGCGGCCCATAGGGACAACCAATGACACATGAACATCTAACCCAAGTATGGGATGGCTTTTGCAAGATGAGGTTTTTGCCTCGCCTATCTGCCGATGAACTCTTCGCGCAGGATTATCTGTCAGAAAGCGAACGTGCTTTTGTAGGCATGTTTATCAAGCTGTGGGAGAAAGCGGAGGGCGCACAGTGATTACGAATGATTTTTTGGTGAATAACCTCTTGGAAATCGACGCAAGGTTAGCCGATGAAAGCGATTACGAATCCAACCTGAGGCCTAAAATAAAGGAGCTCCTGGATTTCTTGGTCGAAACAGCGCGTGATTTGAAAATAGTAGAAGAAGGAAAAGCTCAATGAGCAACGTCACACCAATCAAGGCGAAGACCCACGCCAACAGTGCCGAGTTACTGGCCGAGGCTGGCATAGCCGACTCAAGGGTTCACGAGCTACGCAATGCGCTCATAGCCACACACAAGGCTTACTGTGCCCTTGACCCTTGGGGTCGTGATGACTTCAAAAAGCTCTGTGGCGACCGCAAGTTCCACGAAGTGCTGGTGCTCATAGCATCAGTTGAAGACCTCAACACCGACCTGTAAGGACTGAATATGGATATGGATCAAATCCTAGACTCCCTTGATCGAATGATCAGCGAATGGGAACAGCAAAGTCTCGTGGCGATAGAGGCCGAGGCTAACTTCAAATCGTTTGAAGCATCGTCGAAGAAAGCTTTGATTGATGTGGGCGACAGTGCGGCCAAGGCCGAGGTGTTTGTCAGGGCAATGCCAGCGTGGACAGAAAAGTACAAAGCCTTGCAACAGGCGAATCTGTCTGTCGAGGTGCTGAAGAAGCGCATCATGGTTGCCCAGTTGACGTTCGATGCCGAGCGCACCAATCGAGCAGACAAGCGGAGGATCGTATGAGTCAGCAGTTTAACCATGACCTGCGCGAAAGGGTGATCAGGATCGAGAAGATCAGCGAGATCCAAGAGATGCTACAAAACATGGCGACACTGATGATCGCCTACCCTGATGCCACCGAGGATCAGTCCAACGAGTGGCTGACTGCCTTGAATGTGTGTCGGGTGGAGCTCCGCCGCCGACATAAATCCAGGCAGGTACGTCAAGGCGTAAGGAGTTGAGAGAATGGTGATGCAGATTGATAAGAATGTGCCGATACCGCCGAGGGGCGGGGTCAACAAAGCAAACAGCAAGCATCAACACCTAAACAAGATTATCGAATCGTGGGAAGTAGGCGACAGCGTGGCTTTTGAGTTCGTTGCAAAAACTACAGGAAAGGACAAACGGTCTTCCTATTCGCTCGAAGCAAGAGCTCTCATAAGCAGGGCAAAAAAAGCTGGGCAAAAAACATCAACGCGCGTTATCGCTGATGAAGGCGTGATTCGAGTGTGGAGGGTGGAATGATGAGAGTGCTGGATCTATTCAGTGGGATAGGTGGGTTCTCATTAGGGCTGGAGGCTGCCGGTATGGAGACCGTAGCGTTCTGTGAGAAGGATTCATTCTGCCGCAAGGTATTACAACAACACTGGCCTGATGTGCCGGTATACGAAGATGTGAGGGCTTTAGATGGACGAGCATACCGAGGTTCAGTTGACGTTGTTTGCGGAGGATTCCCGTGCCAACCCTTCTCAGTTGCAGGACTCAAGCAAGGCAAGGCAGATGACCGTCACCTCTGGCCTGAAATGTTACGAATCATTAGCGAGTGTAGGCCGCGCTGGGTTATTGGAGAAAACGTTTCTGGGTTCATCAACATGGCACTCGACGATGTGTCATCTGACTTGGAAAACGAAGGCTACGAAGTCAGGACGTTTGTACTTCCAGCTTGCAGCGTCGATGCGAGACACCGCCGAGATAGAGTCTGGGTTGTGGGCCACGCCATCAGCGAGCATGGGTGGAGGGGTTCCGACAGACGCGGAAGCGCGGGGTTGGAAGTGGATGGGGACATACTGGATGAGGCCGGACGGCAGCAAATTCCAGACTCAACTGATAGATCAGGCGCGGATGTGGCGAACACCGATGACATCCGACTGGAAAAACATGGACTCAGCAAACCAACTCAGCCTAGCGAAGCAGGTCAAGGAACCCAAGTTGTGGCCGACACCAACGGTCAGGGGGAACTACAACAGGGCGGGACTGAGCGCGAGGTCAGGGGACGGGCTGGCAACGGCAGTGAAGAAGGCAACCCTATGGCCCACCCCTACAACCAGGGACTACAAGGGAGGGAGGAAACCCGAAACGCTGAAGGCAAAGGGACGGCTACCGTCGAACAGCCTACCCGACTCGGTGAACTCAGCGGCGGGGGAGACTGGCCCCCTGAACCCGCCGTTCGTCGAATGGCTCATGGGGTTCCCAACAGGGTGGACAGAATTAAAGCCTTAGGGAACGCCGTAGTCCCAAGGCTAGTGCAGGTGATAGGTGAATTGGTTGTACAGGTAGACGCTAGTCGTGGTACGCTGTATGCTTCACACAACAGCGGCAGTAGCCGCGAACCATCCTAGCCACGATGTAAAACTTGCTTGCGGCGTCCTGAGCACGACGAGAAAAACTGCTCACACTGATTTCAGCCCAGTGGCTATGTGGGTAGTCACCGCGATGCAATCAGCATCAACCTAATAGGAAACCAGGAGATTGATATGAAGTTTTCAGAAAAGAATGTTCGGGATATTCGCAAGGTACTAAACAACCACGCCATTGCTCGAGCGGCAGACGGCGGCATCAAGATGTCAGCGGCGGTGCTTGGCATGGCGACTGAGATTGGAGTGGATCGCAAGACCTTAAAGGATTTCATCGAAGGCACTGTGGCTAAGCCATCAAGCGCGACGATGAAGAAGTTTGATGGGTGGCTTGGAGAGAACCCTGAGACGGTTGAAAAACCTATACCCACACCTAAAGAGATTGATGATCTTGAGCAGAAGATCCGCGACCTTGAAGCCTCTGTGGAAACATGGAAGATTCGCTACGAGGCTGCGCGAAAGAACCTTCAGAAGTATTCCGAACAGATTGCTCAACTTGAACCGGCAAGTCCAGATCATGCCGACAAGTACCAAGTGGTTGATCCCGAGAACTCTTACTGGATGCAGAACTCTGACGCCTACATAAAAGTGTTTACGCACAGCGATCAAGATGATGACAAAATGCGGCTGTTTACCGTGCCTATCCCCAACTTAGTCGAGGTTATGATGGCCATTGAAGGTGAGTCGCACGATGAATCGCAGGATCGCTTAGCAAAACTCAACGACGAACGGAAGCAACTGGTAGTTAAATTGGCAGATCAAATCGCAGATCTATACGAGACATGCGGATTCCCAGATCAATACATTGGGGTCGATGTAGTAACGTCTCGACGGCACATAGGGTAAGGGGTTCTCATGGAAAAGTTGGTCACATTGAAGCTAACCGAATCTGAAGTCGATGCTTTGGATCGTTTATTTCGGGGGTCACGCGATGACCCTCGCGTTCACGGCGCAATCGGAACCTGCTTCTGGTTCCACGGGATAAAACCTGAAGATGAAAAAATCGTTAAGGATGCTTGGAGTTCAATTCAAACTAAGCTGGGAGATCTCAAATGACAGTGATGGATGAGATGGACAGGCTCATGGAGTTAGCTGATAAGATCACGGACTCACGCGAAGAAGTAGAACCGCTGAGAGATAAAGGTTTGTTTGAAGTCACGATCATAACCAAGACCGACTCAGGGCTTGTCAGTAAGACATACAAAAGAATCACCCTGATGGACGTTAACCTTCTTCCAGAGATACAGTCCGACTCAGTGGTTGAGTCTATGTCGATCACAAAAATGAAAGGTCAGCACTCGACACCTAACCTGATTGTTCACAATCAAGATAAGCCCAGGACAAAGGGCAAGTGGCAGCGAATAATCGAGACACTGAGCGTGGGTGAGTCAATTGTAATTGATGAGAATGAAGACCACGACCCAGACAAAAACGTTCTTCGAGCGATAAGGCAGGCCGCCGAGTCGTTGGGCATGAGCGTGGAAAGCAAACGCTTGATAGGCAATAGACGGGTTGTCAAGCGAACGAGATGAGTCCCTTAGGTTGCTCAGGCGACCGGCAGCGTCAGGGCAGGGGAGACATACCCCCTTCCTACGAGAGAAATAGAAGTGATGTAGTGGGTAGGGACGTAAATTTCAGCCCGAATCATTTCAACTGCCGGACTTCCACCAGATAAAAAAGAACCCCACTCACACACAACGGAGGATGCTTTGTGTGAGCAGGGTTCACAGGGGTGTTGAAATGTGTCGAAGGAGAGAGGACACGAACATCAACCCACATAGATTGTCAAACAACATGACACGGCGCAAGACCCCAGTGGACTACCGTAGATGAGCCTCATCAAGGTGTTGCAACCCTTTTCTGAAGTTGTCGATGAAGTTCTCATGGACATCAAGGTCTTTGGCTATGATCATGCAAATGCTGACCGCATCATCCTCGCCAACCCCCTCCTCTAAACAGTGAGCAACATCTCGGAGCCGCATCAACCCCGATGTCATCATTGATGGCGGCTTCTTGTACTTGCTACTGCCAGTGGTGTCAGCGGGGTTGAGGCTCTTCACAAAGGCACCAGCATCTACAAACACCTCGAGCAAGAACTCCGCCGCCCGATGCTCTGTCGTTGTGATACGACCAGCTTTCAGCATCCTGTCAATGTTCAACTGGTCAGTTATCCTGGCTCTAATTGAGCCGTCCTCACCTTGCTCCAGCGTCACGTTGTGATGCTGATGAGTTGCTTCGTTGCCCACATCATTGATTGGTTTGTCAGAAATCCCAGTCGGCGTCTGTTTCATGGTAGTCCCCTCGTCCTTTCATGCCAGTAAACACCATTGGGTCTGGCTCGTATTCACGATCTTTGTATCGTCCGGTGACAGGGTCATATTGTAATTCAGCCTGACCAACAGAGCCTACCCACTTAAACCTGCATTTCCAGCTATGCACTTCGATGTGGGCCTCCTCTCGGTGAACGGTGATACCGCAATCAGCCTTTGCAAACCATGCTGCACTACCACTGATGTGGTTACCGTTGGGCACTGGCATTTTGCCCTGATCATTCGCCCTCATCTTGGCGGGGTGAGCAATGAACCAGATATGCAGGTCATGACTACGGGCAAACTGAACCATGCGAGTAAGCATTTCACTGATCGCTTGGTGCTCTTGTTCCATGTTGTTTTGAGCGATGTAATTGTACGGATCAACCACTAACCCACGACAGCCCAGCCTCATCACAGCCTGCTTCGTGCGCTCTATGATGTTATCAATGGTCGCTGCCTCGCCGTCCTTGCTCTCAAGGAAAGCAAAATGATCGTTAACCCATCCTGTAGCCTCATCTAATTCAGACCGGCTCATGCGCTCGTGTGCCCCCTCAAAGAATGGTTTGCGAGCATGCTTCTCTGCAAGCTTGATAATGTGCATCGGCGGCGGGTTCTCAAACGAGGCAATGGCAAACTTCCATTGATGTTGTTCCGCAAGATTAACCAAGACCGCGTCAATGAACTCAGACTTACCCGAACCAGGCTGCCCTGTGACGATGGTCAGTTGCCCTTGAAGGATAGTGTACAAACTATCCAGACCATTGAAGCCAGTGCTCAGCCCGCCCATCAGGCCTTTATCGTAGAGAAAACTCACGTCATCGGCGTAGTCACTAGCGGAATACACCCCAACCAAAGGTGTCGGAACCGCCTCGTCAACCAACCTGCTTAGCTCTTCGGCACCGTGCCGTAACAGAATGTCGTTGGAGTCTTTGCAGTCCTCAGGTATCTCAAGGTGATAACACTTTGCACGACCGACACGACGCATGATTTCTTCGCCAAGTGCTGCGCCTGGTTCATCATCATCCATAGCCAAAACAATTCTTTCGGCCTTTTCCAGAACCTCTTTTGCCGACCACAGGTAAGCAAACTTGCGGTCTTCACTTGGCTCCACCTTGCTGTTGCTGACCTTCTGGGGTGCGCCATTTGGGACGCTCACTACTAAGGTAGACGAGGACTTGTCGATGGCAGAAACAATAGCCAAACAGTCAAACTCCCCTTCGGTAATGATCACCGTCTGAAGGTTATCTATGTCAGCGTTCTCTATGCCCCAAAGCGTTCTTGCGCTGCCATCTTGAATGAAGTTTTTCCCTTCAACTGATCGCCACTTGATGGCTTCTTTGTCACCGTAAGCGAACCCAATAGCGTTAAGCTCGCCCTCGCCGCTGAAGTATTTGGTGCCAGCAACGATCTGATAACCGTCAACTAGCTCTGGGTCTATGCCTCTGTTGCGTAAGAACGCATCGGCTAGTGCCTTGTCTGATGTCTTGGGAAAGCTTATTGCCTTCACAGGAGCCTTTGGCTCCATGCTCCAATCATCTTTCTTGTCGGAACTCACCTTGCCGGAAAGCTCGCAGTGCCAGCACTGAAACAGGATCGAGCCTGCGTCGGGCTGTATGTTGAGAGTCTTCTCATTTTTCTTCTTCCTGTCTGGTGAACAGACCGGACAAACGTGCCGACCGGCACCCTGATTTCGTACAAAGTATTCTAAATCTGACTGGTTCAAAGCATCCTCCTTGTGAACCGTTGAATTTTGTGATATCAAACGAGAACGCCGTCACCGAGAACGTACTCACCCAACTAAAAGTTGGAAGAGAACGGAATCAATGAGAACGTTCTCATGCAGATAGCAACCTTCTAATCACACTCCTCACCACTGTATCTCTCCTTACCCCCAAGTCCTCTCGGACTGTCAACAAAGCCGCACTCGTCAGCTCCGTCGCATCCACACCACACGCCTCACAAAAGGTAACCAGGCCACCGTCTGTCATGAAAAACTTGATCGCGTCAGATCTTATTTCCTGATCTTTGTCAGCTAAGTCCTTCACCGCCAGCTTCAACACAGCCAACGCTGTATCTTTAGATGACTTCGACTGTGATTTCTGCCCTTGGTTCTTCCTTGTCGAGTCCATGATAGATGTGCTTCTCCTTAACCTGTCTATCGTTCGTGTAGGCAAAGCCTTCTAAACAATCAAGGATTACTGACTCATCCAGATCTGGGCGGCGCGTCCTGTACCAGATCTTCATCGTCACCCTAACGTCGCCCTCAAGCAGGTTATCTAGCTTGGGGCACTGCTGGTTGAACGCCTCAACGTAATCCCTTGCCTTCTGACTTTTGATAAACCGAGGCTTGCCTCGAAAGGTCACAAGCTTTCTGCTGTTGGCCTTGCTGGCAGGTTCTCCGTATATCGTGGTCTTGAAGATGTTGCACATGGTATCGTGGCTCGTTATACTTCGCAAGCTAACGGAGGAAACGTATGAGCAAGATCGGAAATTTTGTTTTGGAACAGGAAGATTGTGGTAACGCGATCTACAACGAAAGCGACAGGAGCTATGACTTTACAAATCAAACCAAACGTGAACATGGAAATGAAGGCCAGTGGAGAACCGATCCCAACGATACCTTGGGACTCAATGTTTTTCAAAGATGCCTTCGACATACCAGTCCAAGAGGACTCTATAAAACGGAAACTCCAAGCAGTTCGGAGTGCCTACAAACGTTATCTACTGAAAGAAGCGAATCCCCCAGAACGAGAGTTCTATATCGGAAGGCAATACGTCGATCAAGAATTGGTCGTTCGCGTATACTGTAAGAAGGGGCCGATTCGTGAGGGTAACCAATAACCACAACCTTGCTTCACCGATTGTTGCAGCACTAAGCCGTGACGATTACACCCGAGGCAAGAGCCATCGATCAGTCACTCAACTGATTGACTCACCAAGGATACGGATACTGCGAGAGAAGCACTGGGACAGCCTCGAGGAGGACGTTTCAGAAAAGCTTTGGTCAGTGCTCGGCACCGCCGTGCATAAGGTATTCGAGGACTACTCTGGTGACGATGTGATTAGCGAGGAGCGTTTGTTCGTCGATGTGGATGGCTGGACTATATCCGGCGCAATCGATCTGCAAGATGACGAAGGCCCAAGCGATTACAAATGCACTAGTGTCTGGGCGGTGATTCACTCAAAGGTTGAATGGGAATTGCAGCTAAATGCTTACGCTTGGCTTATGCGCCACGCAAAACAGCGACATTCAAAGCGTCTACGGATTATTGCGGTGATGCGGGACTGGAATCGGCGTATGGCTGATAACAGTAGCGACTATCCACAGGCACCCATAGCCACGATAGATGTGCCGTTGTGGAGTGAGCGAGATCAAAACGATTACATGGCAGAGCGAATCAGCCTTCATCAAGAAGCTGAGTTTGCCAATATCGTTGGCGACAGACTGCCTGATTGCACAGATAACGAGCGATGGGCTAAAGACCCAAAGTTCGCTGTGAAGAAGGGCACAAACAAACGTGCGTTGAGGGTGTTCGACAGTAGCGATGAGGCTGAGGCTTACATCAAGACTAACAATCTTGATAGCAAGCATCACATTGAGCATCGCCCAGGAGAATACACCAGATGCGCTTCAAACTGGTGTCGTGTCGCAGAGTGTTGCGACCAATGGAACGAACAGGAATGATTGAAAACGACAAGACCGTGTACGAAAAGATGCTGGGTATATGGTCAATCACCAAGATCCCAGCGTTACGAATGACTCCGCACAACGGAGAAGTGGGTTTCTTTTGGCAACAGGGGCCAATACTTCGGATGCCTTTCAAGGCTTTTGAGGATATGGCGCCAATCGAAATGGTAAATCTAATTGAGAAGGAGATAGACAAAGTCTATGGAATCAACGCAAAACAGTTCAGAGCCGACCTTAGCGGATATATGGCAAACCCTTTCAGCAGTCAACGTTGAGGAGTACGTCGAGACCAAGATGGGCCTGCGGTATCTGTCGTGGGCACACGGGTGGATGACTCTGATGCAGCATTATCCGAATGCAATCATGGACTTTCCGCCTATCGAGGTTCATGAGGACGGTAGCGTGACCGTTAACTGCTCCATTGTGATCGGCACCTTTGCCCGTCACATGTGGTTGCCGGTGATGAACAACAAGAATCAAGCCATCGTCAGGCCGAATGCTCGAGATATCAGTGACGCAAAGATGCGCTGCCTTGTTAAGTGCATGGCCCTGTTTGGACTTGGTTTGTATGTCTACGCGGGTGAGGAACTGCCAAGGGCAGAAGATTCAAAGGTGGAAGACAAGTCCCCCAAGAAAAAGCCTGAACCAAAAGCAAAGGCTGAACCGGCAAAAGCTCCGCCGCCGAAAGAGAGCGAATCTGAAATGACTGAGAATGAAGCCCGTGCGTTCGCGGATGGGATGAGCCAGTTTCTTGAGTTGATGACTAGTGTGGATGGCCTCAATAGTTACTACAAAGAAAACATTTCAACTATCACAACGGTGCAGAACCAGTTCCAAGACATCTATAACGAGATGATAGCTGCGTTCAAGACCCGTAAAAAGCAAATAGAAGAAGGAGAAGCCGACAATGGCTGAGTACATTAAAGAAGCGTCGAACGGTAATCTGTACCCCGAGAGTCCTGAGAAGCGCAAGACCGACAAGTATCCTCACTTTCGAGGGCCGGTATACCTTACCGCCGCTCAAGGGAAGCTGCTTGTCGAACACTTCAAGGCTGGTGCTGACCAGGTAGAGATGCGTTTGGCTGGTTGGAAGAACAGTGGCGACAGGGGTTCGTACATTGGGCTGAAGCTTGAGGTGAATAAGATTCGCAGTGAGCAGTTAGAAAGGCATGGCGGCGAGTTTGTCGAGCGGCGTGAGGCTAATCCTCAACAGGTTGATCTGACTAAAGACTTTGAAGATGACATCCCGTTCTAAAGATCTTCAAGACAAAGAGGCATGGTGTGCCGCTGGGGAAGTGGATGAAGGCAACTTCATCCGCAACCAAGGCTTTGATCGTGTAGTGGTCTTGCCGAACGTAGAAAAGGCTCGTGACAAATACACCCACGACATGAGGATATCGTTTCCATCAGACCTGAAAACAGTGCGGTCTTCATGGATTCATTCTCAGAGAATGTTTGGTCTTGACCCCAAGTACGCCATATCCCTCAACCGCAAGGATGTCGAGCGGTACAACAAGCTTTATCCAAACATTGTTATCGTGTTTGATATAGAGATGTCTGAGTACAGTGGCGTTCACTGGGCAGATCTGCACAGGATTAACATCCTGATCCGAAAGGGTATGGCGAAAGAGCATTCCTACAAGGATAGGGTCGATGACAACAAGGGAAACGCCAAGTCTAGCTATGTCTTTGACTGCCGGTGGTTTCCCGTGCTGCATAAGAGTGATACATGAACAATTGGCACGTTGTGTGTTTGGACTGCGATGTTAAGGGGTTTCATCAAGACTACCCAAGGGAGTGTCCATTGTGCGAATCGAAAGCCCTAATGATAACTGACCTGCGCTTTACGAGTAGGTGGGATAAGCCAAAGGAGGACGAGGATGAGTAACGATGCGCTAGAGGAGTACCTCAGAGAGGGCGGTAAAATTACTCAGATTGAGTATGGCGTTGCCAGGGACATAAACATCTGCATGAACTGCAAGGGAACCTATCCGGCGCATGACCTGAAGATTCAAGGATCTGTACGCAGGTGCAGGAAGTGCCGCCAGCGCAGATCCGAACTGATATCTAAGCGCAAGACATGAGGTTGTTGATCACAGCGGTAGCCGTTCTAATTTCGGCTGTGGCTTACGCTCACGTCCATGAATGGCGACTGATTGATGAGATAACAACATCAGACGGTGAACACATTTGTAGCTGGGTCTGTGACCACTCAGGCCAGACCCACAACATTCAGACCATTGGGTGCTGGAACCCTAACGATTAGAAGATCAACATAAGATAAGACAGTCCGAACACAGCACCGGCAATGTAAATCCCAGCCAAGATCCCAGCCTTGACCTCGTCATCGCTCATGCTTTAGTTAAAAGCCCCACGCAGCCGTGAACCAACATCGATTGGTGGCAGGTCAGCTAATCTGGATAGCTCTGGGACAACCTCAAGCAGGAACCGCTCCCTTAGGTTGATGTCTCTGATAATCCTCTGCTTCTCATCAGAACTTAAATCCATCCGCATGATGGTTGCTTTTTCTTTCCTCAGTGAGGCGAGATCCCTTCTGACCATATCGGTGCTACGCTTCATGCCTAGCAAGTGTTCCTTACCAGCACTAAACCGATGAAGCTCTTCTAACCTACCGTCTTCAGCAAGATCATTGTACGTCTTGTAGAAGCGATTGATGTAGTTGCTCATCTCATAGAACCGCTCTTTCTCTGCGCCACCAAACTCTCTGGTAAAGAACCTCTTTAAGACTGGGTACTCGGTGATCTTCATTGTAGGCAGCACAGTCCTGTTGTCGCCTTGTACCGTCTCGCTTCTGAGTGCCAAGTCGCTTATCTCAAGGATGTATGCGCCAAGTGTTCCTGTGTAGCCCTTGATTAGGTACTCAGCTTTGATCGGGCTAACACCCAATACTTGACCTATCATCTTAGCAACTTCCGTTGTGCCAAGGGTTTCTTGGAACTCTTGAGCCTCGCCTTGATCAACGAATACCGGCGTGATGTTTCGTCCTGTGTATGCGCTGTAGTTCGCAAGAACCTCAATGGCGGGGGCCACCGCCTGAACTCCAAACGGGTTTATTTCAAGCGTACTAACAACGCCTCGACCAAGGGAGCCTAATGTTTCTCGACCAGTCGCATCCCCTGTCGCGTAGCGTAACGCTCTCTCTGGGATCGTTTTGAATAACAAACCAACCTCAAACGGAATCGGATATCTAAACGCAACCCCGTTTGGCCCAGGGATAATCCAGAAGTTGTCTTTTATCTCTTCCGTTTGCTCTTGATATTGCTCGTCATCACTTACCAACATGTAATAAAGCGAGGTCATTGCGGCAATAGTTGCCCCTCGAAAGATGAATGACCTAGCCGCTTGGGCACGATCTAAGTTCTTGTTGGCGTTTCGCTTGCCTCGAGCAGAATTTAGAAGCAAATCAAGACCTTGGAGTCGAGCATTCAAGAACGGTATTGCTGTTGTCAGCACTCGCATGACAGGGTGAGCGCCGCGACGAGCAAAGTTCATTACCTCTTTCGCTTGCCAAACAGCTTCAGCTTCATCACCAGTGCGAGCTAGTACATCGTCATAAACCGCCTTCCTTGTGGCGAAGTCAGATCGTGTCGTGACATCACCCATGAAATTCCACAACCCGACAAAGGGTTTCGTGATGGATGCCGATGAATCCTCTATGTAGCCCCGCTCTTTCATTATCTTGTTCAGGTAAGAGCCGATATCTTTTGGATCTTTAGAGTAATCGTAGCCACCAACAACACCCGCTCGCTCAAGCTCCTGCATGTCTTGAGTGAAGCCCTTCAAGGTGCTTGCAATAGGCACGAAGTTTGCGCCAGATGTCACATAGGCAGACAGCGTGTCACGCATCATGTTAGCCAAGATAAACCCAGGCTCTCTTGTGACCATTTCCCGCAAGAAATTTGCTGGTGCCCCAAGAACCGTCTCAAGCGAATCGAAGCCGCTGCCAGCTAGTGGCTGAAGCGACTGATACACCAACGGATCTTCGATAGTAAACTTGCGATCCTTCCCGCCAACCCTGAATGTCACAGTAGGACGCCCATCAATGGCCTCACCGGCTGGTATCTCTGAGCTTAATCCATAACGAACCATGTCTCTGACAACACGCTGCTGAGCAACGTTCTTCATACCCATATCGACGGCGGCACTAAGGTTCATCGTGATCGCGTCCAGCAAAGGAACGCTTAACTGCTTCTCGCTGCCTTTGATCTTCTTAAAGCTTGATAGCGCAGTCAGTCCACCGAATATGTTTGGCACATTAGGTGTAGCTTCACCCTCTGCCTGACGGTAGAACGGGACGTAGTCTGATTGAGCAGCCCATATCTCTGCCATTTTCTCTGTCAGTACACCAGTGTCACGCAGGAACTTGATCGTGTTTCTGTTGTAACCCTGCCATGCGTCATACCAGTCTTTGATAATGGAACGACCGTTCTCATCAAGGTATTGCTCCGCATTACGGATGACCATCGCATGCTGTTCTGGGGTGCCTGGGGACTCTATGCCTCTCTGGCGCAAGCCTTCTGCTCGACGGGCAATGGCGTATGCCTGAGCGTCTTCTTCTAGCGAACCGTGTTGTTTTGTGAACAACATGCCCATGACATCAATCAAGCCCCTGAAGCTTTGCGTCTCACCCGCTCTATCAGATCCTTCTGTGAAGGTGTGGTTGAAGTCCACAACCTTGGTCAGACCATTTTCGTAAACAGGTATTCCGCTTGATATGGCTTGTGCAGTGATCGCATTAGATCTGTCTGCCGCCATGAGCGCAGGTATTGCTGCTGAACTAGCTAAGACTTCTCGGTCAAACTTATTCTTGTATGCCTCAAGCTGGGCATACTGAAAGATAGTGCTCTGCTTGTATCGAGTGAGGCGCTCTTCTATCGGGCCTTGTTCAAGAACGTTTAGATAGGTTTCGCCTGGGGTCAGATCTTCTGGGTTGGCGATTAGCATGCTATCCATAGCTTCCTGAACAGACTCGGGTCTTTCAGGAGCCAAGGCTCTGGAGAACATTGCTCTTTCTTCTGGCGGCAGGACGGCCCCTTTATCGGGGTCAGCAGCTACGGCTTGTGCGTATGGATCTGATGATGGGTTGAACTTGGGAACGTATCCAGCCGGTGCGTTCTCTGCAACTTCAATGTTGCGTTCGACGGTTTGCTTAGCCTGACCTTCAGGTATCTGCTTGGATGCTAACGTCGGCGCTCTTCGGCTAAACGCTGGGCCTTCTTCTTGGCCGTCAAATCTTGCAGCATCCCCACGAACAGTCCCATCTTGCCTTCTGGCACTTGGCTTATCATCGACGGTGCGCTCTCTGTCTGCGTCCCTGAGTGCTTTTTCAACTTTTCCACGGGGTACTCCTTCCTTCTCAGCAAGTATCTCTGCTGCATCAAGATAGTCATTGTCAGAGCCTCGACCAGGCTGAACACCCAGTGCCCTGAACAATTGTTTCTCAGGATACCACATCAGTGCTTGGAAGTCGGCAGTCGTTATGTCGTAGCCTTGATCTCTCAGGCGCTCTCTAGCAGCCTCTACAACCTCGCGCATGTAAGCCCGCTCAACAACACCCTTCGGGGTCGCTTGCAACTGAGGCTTCAGGTTCTTCACATAGGTGCCGGTCTTCTTAAAGATCTCAGGCTTGGTGTGATTGACACCCTTCTCTATCTTGTAGTCTTTGTAGAACCGCTGATATCTGCGCTCAAGGTCTCTGATGAAATCATCAAACATATCAGGGTCTTGATAGATTTCGGTGCGCGTCTGATCGTTACCCTTGAGAACCTCGTTAACAAGCTGCTTTGGCAGCCCGCCGCTCTTCTTGACCAAGGCTTTTAATTCATCTCGCCTATCGTTACGGGCAGAATCATCTAAGCCGTCAACAAATGGCCTACCGATTGCTCGGTTCCACATCCGCATCCACCAGATGTCCATCGTCAACGGGTCATAGTTCCCTCGAATGTTCTGATAGAAGCCCTGTCCAATCTTAGGCCCAAGGATATAGCTACCCTTGACCACCACATCAGCGCCTTCAGCACTGGGAACCTTGATTGCATCAAAGCCAACCTGCGCGTTGAAGTCATCTGCAAACGCCGACAGGTCTCTAACGGTGAAGTCTTCATCTAAGAAGTCCCTGAGCGCCTGATTCTGACCGCTCTTGCTGAACTCGTTATGAAACTTGAACGCTTCAAGCATGGCTGCGTTACGCTCACCACCCTTATCAAATTCTTTCTTTGTCTCAGGGAACCGACCGTTCTTCTGATGAAACCGAAACATGTCCGTTGCCATCTCGAAGTTATCAACCACGGCCTGACCGTTTGATGTAACAGCAAGTCCAAAGTCAAACACAGCCTCACTCTCAGGCGACTGCATAATCGCAGGCTCAACCAGACCCATGACCTTCTTCGCGGTCTTGATCTTGCGGTCATACCAGCCGATAGCGTTTGAGTCGTTCTCTAGGGCCACAAGAGCCTCAGAGGCAAGCATGTCGGACAGTATGCCTATGTTCTCTTCAGTGTACTCAAACGGCGTTGTGCGGCCTGTAGCGGCCTCCCAGCGATCCTGTAATAACTGTGCCGCCTCAACCAAAGTGCGCTTTTTCTCTGGCTTGTAGGTGTTGTCCTTCATCTGCTTCAACTCTTGCTGAGTTGGTAACAGATCGGTGTTGGTCATGCCCATAGAAGCGGCTTGGCCTAGTGGGCTGAGCGGGGTTGTCCTTGAGTACAGTGTCTCAAAGACCTCGCCGCCTGGTAACTCACCTTTTGTTGCGTTCTTGGCAAGCACCAATGGGCCGACTTGTACGACTTCGTCAGCAAACGTAACGGGAGCACCTGTTTTCCTGTCGTAAAAGTATGAGTGTCTTCTCGGATCAAACCCAACCTGTGTCCATTCGGGGGAGTTCAGAACCTCTTCTGCTAGTGTTGCATTTTCTTCGGGGCTTCTGTTTACAAAGTCACCCATAATCTGAGCGAAGGGGTACTTATTTTTTCCCTCCATCACGGCTTGAGCATCTTCTTGTAGATTCTTTGGGTCTTTACCCGCTCTTGGCCTAAGCATGGTGAAGTCGGCATTCTTTATGGATGCCGTTGACATATGAGATATAGCCTTGCCTTTGCTGTCATGGATTGTTGGAACCCAAGTGCCAAAGTTTTTGTAGGCATTTATATCTAAGCGCAAGCCAACCCTAGAATCATCAGGAACAAATGCATTGATTTTGTCTTTTTGACTTTGAACGGCTAAAGCGTCAAACATCTCTTGGTCAGTGGCTGGCTCTGGCACAAAGTCATATGGATCAATCGTCCCAAGAACGACTGAGTCGTACTGATCTCTCGTTATCTTGCCTGCCTGAAGCTTTTGATATGCATCAGCAACTTCGGGTCGTACCTCTGTCTGTGGAGCGCCCACAGCCCTTCTGCTGAAGGATGGAGCGTCCTCATCACCAAGCTGTGAAATGTTTCTAGCAACAATGCCTTTAGTTCCTGACGCATCGATAGGCTGTGCCAACTTTTCAGGATTAATCATCTCGTAGAGAAACTTTGACTGCCCAGACTTTATGTCAAACTTACTGCCTTCAGGCACAAGGTGCTGGTCTCTTGAGTCATCAAACTCTGCTTCGCCAACCTCAATAGGCTCTCCCACAGTAGCGTAACCAACAAGCTTTGCAGGCCCAGAACCTGTTTCCACTATGCCAATACGCTTGCCGACATAAGGTCGAAGCGAGTCTTTATCGCGGCTTTCGTATTTCTTCTGACCGCTAACGATCAAATCAGCATAGTTTATATCGCCATCAGTTCTGACATTAACACCCATCTCAACAGGCTCTGTCGTGACCGCAGCCCTTCTGCTGAAGTCTGCCATTCGAGGTTGACCTTCGCGGCCCTCCTCTTCGCCAGTGGTCACACCTCTTGGCCCAGATACAGTTCCAGTTGCTGCATAAGGAGCCAAGCCGATCCTGCGCTCACTAAGCTGCAACGTTCTGGCTTCTCGAGATCTGCCGCCTATACGTCCAGCACCAATGTCATCAATGATTGCTTCAAAGGACGTGAAACCTGAGCCATCTAGGGCGTTCTTCAGGCCAGACATAAACCGCTTGATCCGATTAATCAGTGCCCTTGGCTTGCCGACAACCAGCTTTTGATTAGCTCTTTGATCTTTTACTAACTCGGCAACCGCTTCTTCGTTCTGCTGAACAGGGTTCAGTTCGCCATAGTTTTCTCTTGCCCAGCCAAGATAGGTTTGATTGCCTGACTTCTTTAGCTCACGGGCTTTTTTGCTAAGCAGGCTCCATTCTTTCTTCTTGAACAAGTCCATCATTCGCATTGCGTGAATGCTTTCGTGGTTCAGCGTATCTACGAGGGCCGCTTCAACCTGTTCTTGGGTCATAGATGGATCGGTCTTGATCGCATCAATAGATAAAAAGATTCTGCCTAGCTCTGGAGAATAAAAACCTGCGGTTACAGTGCCCTCTTGTGCATTAGGATCTACTTGTTCATCCCTAACGAAAGACCCCGACCCCAAATCACCACCAACAAGAAGCTCACGGTCAACCTCTTCGCCCTTTCGCCTTGGTCTTATGCCGTAAACGACGTTGCCATCCGCATCCTGTGCTGCTGTTCGTAGTGCAAAGTCCACATTGACCGGCACGTCAGAAAGCCCTACACCTTTCATCGCCTTCGCCATAGCGGCGTTAAACTGATCAAGAGCTAAGGTGTCAACTGGGGCTGGTGCTGGCAGAGCTAGTGGCGTTGGTGCCGCCACCTCAGGAACACCTTGCTCCTTCACATCAGATAACAATTGCGCGGCTGACTCCGCATCGGTTACACCAACCTCTTCAGCAAAGGCAAAGTCGTTTATCGATGGGTTTGCCTGTAAAACCTCAACAGCTTTCTTGAACTGATAGCCGGTATAAGGCTTCAGCTTAAAGACAGGTAGCTTGGTCGAGGAATCAAACCTTGGAAGGGAGCGAAGCTTCTGTGCAAACAGCTTGAACTCACCCTCAGTCATCTGACTTAGGTTTGTTCCTGGTTTAACACCGGCAAAGCGTTCAGCTAAGTACTTCAGTTCTGGCGAGTCAATCGGTGAAGTTATGTTCTTTGCGTCAAGAATGTTCTCTAGGAATTGTCTTACAGATCTTGATAACCCTGTGAACGATATGAATTTATCTCTGTAAACAGACTCATCAACACGACCGATGCCCGTATTGGCATTAGCCTGATCCGCAAAGGCCTGCGCCTCACCAGCGTTACGAGCGAACGGAACGATGCGAGGCATGTTCTTCTTGGGTTTTCCGGCATCAAGGTAATCTTGTTTCTCTTTGGGGGTAAGCTTTCTGCCCCGAACCACCTCACCAGCACTACTAACCACAACATAGTTAGGCACTGTCGCTTTCTTCTTGCGCCGGTCTTCTACCCGATACGTCTCCGTTTCAGGCAGACCGTTGACTCGAGTGTCTGTCAGGTTGACCAGCTTGTCGCCTAGAACATCCTTAACTTCAGCTAAGGTAAAGTTGTTTGTTGGAGCCTTGCCCTGATCCATTCGCTTAGCGTTAAGCTTTTGAGACGCCGTCATTCGCGCCTCTTGACGGACGCCTGCACGAACATCACGGATCACATCATTAAGCTTCTCGCCCTCATAGAACCCACGGTCAAGGGTCGTTTCTGCTGCGCTATCAAGCGCAACGGACGTGTATGTTTGTTCTTCTGGACTGTTGGCAGCAAAGTTATAGCTCTGAAGCGTCCTCTTCTGGTCATCAGAGTAAGCCTCTGGCGATGACTGAATGACTGCATCACCGCCGTTGTAGACAGCATCAACCTGTATCTGTCGGTTCAGAGATGAAGCTAAAGCCGCTGCACGGCCTTGGGTTTCACTGGGTGCCCCGTAGGTATAGCCGTCGGAGTCAACGACTTGATATCGCTTGACCCCATCCTCGCCCAACGGCTCAGACCGAACACTGAAAGAAGATTCAGCGGATGGGAAGTATATGCCCATAAGCTGCTTGATAGCGTAGGTCGAGTCCTCTATCGGCGTTTGCTCATTGATCGGCACCATGCCGACACGCTCTCTTACAATGCGAGACCGTTCTTCTTCTGCGCTTGGCGCAGCTTCACGCTCTTGCCTTAGGATCTCTTGGAACTGGGGGTCTAGCTCAAGGTCTCGGCTTAAAATCTCAGCCCTTGACGCTATGTCCTTTTCTCTTTGCTCAAGAGCTTTTTGCTCACTCTCTAGCTGGCTGTCAAAGGATGTCTTGTTACGCCGACCGGCTATGGCATTCATCACCAAATCTGCGCCAGCACCAACCGCGCCGCCGATTGTCAGATCGTCATAAAGATTGCCACCGAGTAGTTCTAGATTCTCGTTATATACGTTCTTCTCAATGGCATTCTGAGCAATGCTTGCTGTGACTTCCTGTATTGCCTCAGTGGAACCGCTTCTGAGTGCTGACTTGAACATCTCCATAGGGTTGCCCGCAATACCATCGAATGCGCCTTTGTCTAGGCGCTTGAGTAACGTCGCTGGAAGGGCAAGCTCAGACAGACCCACAAAGCCACCGCCGACAACCGACATGTCTTCTTGGTTCTCGCTGACTTCAATGCCAGCATCTCGAGCCGCCTGTATGCGTTGAGCCTGGTCTCCTGCGCCTGCACCAGCAGCAAGTGTGCCGCCCAGTGTGGCCTCTGCTGCGCTCATACCGCCCAGTGCAGCTACAGGCTTACCAGCTAGACCAGCAAGCCTCAAAACGCCAGCAGGGGTAAAGAACGAGGCCATAGAGCCTACGCCTTCACCGAACTTGGTTAGCCAGGTATCTCGGTACGCCTCATCGGCACCCATGTATTCATCAAGAAGCAGGCGACCTTCGCGTGACGCCGCAACAAGGGCGTTGTCATCACCATCATCGATGACATTTTCAAGTCCAACCACATTGGTGGCTGCATCAGCAAGCTCACCTAGACCTTCGCCAGCAGATAAGAAGGTGTTTGCAAAACCTCGAGGTATTGCCTTGAGGGTTTCGCCCACTTGGCCCAGCCCAGTGCGCTCATCAGCAAACGGGTCAGGGTCAGGCAGATCCGCAAAGATAAGCTCTAACTCTTCCTCTGTTGGCGGGGATTCTCCAGTGAGCTTTAGAGTTCGCCCAAAATCATCAGTTACTTGATATGTCGGCATTATATCTCTTCAACCTGAAACCTGCCTGTGTTGGGCTTAGTGCCAGATTCACCTTGGCTTGTGGAGCCAGAAATTTCACCGACGGGCACATTCAGAATGTTTGCTGCCTCTCGCAAAAGCTGCTGCCTCATAGCGTCCTGTGCTTGTTTATCCTGCCCAGCCATGTTTTGCCGACTAATTATGCCCTCAACATAGTTTAGAATTGCCCTTCTACTGGTTTCTTTTTGCTGTTCATTAAGTTGATTGTAGTAGTCTCGCTTGACGCCGATGTTTGCAAGTGTGGTGTCAATGCCATTTTCAAAATTCAAAACAGCTTGCTCTGCGGCGTCTTGCTTCGCTCCATAACTTTCTAGAGCACTAATCCTAGTCTTTTGCGCTTCAAGTTTATTAGCTTGCTTTTGAACCTCGCTTTGGAACGCCGCATCAATCTCTGACTTCTTGAGTCCCATCTGCATTGCTTGCTGTCTTGTTTCTAGCGCCCGTTTCTGCGCGTTGCTTGCGGCGGCAGCCTTGCCCGCGTCAGACAGCCCAGCACCCAAATCACCTCTTGCGATACCTGCACCCAAGGCTATCAATGCTTGAGATCCTTTCTCGCGCTTTATGTCAGCAAGCTGAGATTGCATCTGCTTTTCATAATCAGACAACAGACCTTCATAAGAAAGAGTTGGTCTTTCTTGGCTTTCAATTAGATCCGCCAAGGTCTGCCTAGATTTAAGCGTGGCTTCTCTTCGTTTGCCCCCAGCTTCTAAGATGCTTCTAGCACCAGAACCTTCTCCAACACGAGCGGCCAATCTACCTTCAGCAGACCCAGTGCCTT
>Ga0181413_1000086_pt1 | contig 23735 bp, 28 predicted proteins | sample 36SPOviralmetaG_FD_130111 | JGI IMG/M metagenome (GOLD analysis project Ga0181413, IMG submission 130111) | Marine viral communities from the oligotrophic San Pedro Time Series (SPOT) site, San Pedro Channel, CA, USA - 36 SPOT_SRF_2012-09-28 | ecosystem: Environmental > Aquatic > Marine > Strait... | reverse complement strand
TGTATAGTCCTTTCCTCTTATACAAGAGCTAGATGGTAGTTAGTGGGTTATCATCTAGCTCAGCATAATTTATATCAATAGCTACATCACATTCTTTGATGATCTTATCTACAAGAGAGATAGCTAAGTCTAAGTTCGGACCTCTTACTATCTTAGCTTTGCTTACAGAATTTAGAAGCACATATGCTTCTTTGAGTTTATTACGATCATCTTCTAAATTGCTCGTAGTTTCTGCTAGCACTGTTTTCATTTCTTCATACATTGCTTTTACTTTTCCCATAGTATTCTCCTTTCAATTCATTCACTTCTTTTTCTGTCATAGCACCAGTATGTTTTCCTAATGCCATAAATAAATCAGCAACTTTCTGGCTCTGTTCCATATTAAACTTTCTATGTTTCATCACCATATCTGATAACTCTATTACTTCTTTATGTAATGACTTTATTGATTCAACAATGCCAGTACTCCATTCCAGAAATGCTTTTTGTTGTTCTTGGTTCATACGATTAATCATGCTGTTTGTTCCTCTCTGATTTCTGTTTCGTATTGTTTGTCATGTTCATACTTATTGAACTTAGGTTCATCTATATTACCATAGACTGCACCAGTGCTTACATCATAAACATAACCTTCTTTTGATATATGAAAGACTTTCTTTCTGATACCATATGCTTCTGCTTGGTTCATCTGTCTTTCCATCTTATTTACTTTATACAAATTCAGCATAGTTTCTGAATATCTAGGATTTACTGCATTATGATAATACCATACTGCTCTATCCTTTGCATATTTGTATACTATTGTAGTAGCAACAGCTCTAGCAACCTTTGGTGCTAATCGTAAAGTCCATTTAATCATTGTTATTACTCCTTTCGACAAATGGAAATTTAATATCTGTATCTCCATGAGATAACTTTTCTTTTATTAAATCAAATTCTTCCTCTTTCTTAATTGCAAATTCAATTATATTAATTGTATCTTCAATCCATTTATAATAATGATCTACAGTTTTTATATCCATACCTTCATTATGATGTTTTAATTCATGTTGAACTGCATTAAATGCTTTTAACTGTTCGGTTAATTTCTCTTTATTAGTCATAGTTTTTCCTCTTTTCTATAGTTAATTGAAATTTTAACATAACATATATTAATAGTAACCATATTATTGCTAGTATCATTTATATCCTTTCGGTTGATCTTATTCGGTTTATATAATAGCGAGCGGATGCGAGCCATTTTTTTTTTTGGTGATGACTATCACCAGATAAGGCGTATTAACGCCTTATCATAAATGTTTATTATTATGAAAAAACCTTATTCAGCTATAGCTGGTATTAGTTCACTACCTTCAATGATAGATGGCAATTCATGGTTATTCTTTGCTAACCATTCTTTGCCTTTTTTACTTTCAGCTTGTAGCTTCTTGGTATCTTTTACCTTGCCTGATGAGTATGGTACATACTTCTCTCCAACAACTCTCTCATAAAATTCTTTAGTCACTAAATATTTAGTTTCTAAGATTTCAAGAGTGTACATCATTCTCTCAACTGACCATTCAATTCTACCTAATTGTTGGGCATATGTTTCTTGACCTTGAAATGATGCCTTAACACTATTGATGTTAGAGCCATTGATTTCTTTGAGTTTTGTGTACTCAATTTCTTTCTCATCCATTTTGGATTTTTGATTATTAACTCTGTAAGTTATACGAGATAACTCACTCCCTAACTCACACTTAAGATTGAAGATATCATCAAATTTGACAAAATCTCTATACATAGTTTCTAATGAAGCCAATGTATTTGTTCTTACAGTAGCAAGTATTTCAGTTTCTTTTTGTTCTATTGTAGTCATTTAGTTCTCCTTATAAAGTATATATAATTTATATTATTTATATATATTGTTATTGGTGTTATCTCCATGATAACGCCTTATATTCAGAAGAAACTAATACAAATAATATGAAAGATGCTTGGCAGTTACTGCGACCACTTGTTATTCTAATGTATCGCTGGGTTGGGTCCCAGCGTAATAATGTAAGCATCGACAAGTTGTCCGTCTTTCGTATTATTTTTACTTAGTTTTCCCAGCTAGGTTGTAAAGGATTTAAGACATCCTTTATGGAACACGTGGGGGTTTGGGGGTTGTGTACCCCCAACAAAAGATGAACTGAATTGAATGTAATACGTATTTAAGAATCCTTGCAAAGCAAGGTTGAAGCGAGCTTCATTCTTAAATGGAGTATGTAATGAGTAAAATATATATAGTAGATTCAGTGATATATTTAATGTCTACATTTTGTTCTTGACATCAATATTTCCTATCTATAACTAACAAGAGGTGTCCACGCAAGAAACGAATCTGACCGATAAAGAAAAATCAGCTACATCAAAGTATGGACTAACACCCAAGCAAGTAAGGCTGGTAGATACACTTGTAGCCACAGGATGTAGCATCAAAGAAGCATCCATAAAGGCTGGATATTCAACAAAAGATGGGGGTAGAGTACAGGCGTCACGAACACTACGAACTGCCAAGGTACAAAAGTACATGATGGATCAGTGTGCGAGAACACTAGGACTAGGTGCTGTAGTTGCGTCCAACAAACTTGTCCATTTAGCTGGTAGTGCCAAGAGCGAGCATGTGCAATTAGAAGCTAGTAGGGATGTACTTGACAGGGTAGGACTACGCACCCCAGACAAGGTACAACACAGCGTAGAAGGACAACTGAAGATCAACATAGACCTGTCATAGTTTGCAACGCAGACAACAGCGTTAGGTTCACAACTGAGGGGGGGTAGGGTTAAAAACTACTAGATACAGTAGTGAACATGTGTTAAACAAACATTAGATGTTAAAAAAGTACTTCAACATAGTTCAAATCCTGAACTGGAGTAGAGAAGAACAAGTTAAACATAAGGTTTGTTCGGTTAAAGACTGTAGAGAGTGGGGAAGTTTCGGAATAAATGAGAATAATAGCTATTATTTCCTTTGTGGTAAACATTATAAAGGGCAAAAAGCGTCTTGAAAAAGACGAACATGAAATTTTTTTAGGTTCAGACACTTACTAATCTGTCAAGGTACAATTTATGTGCATTGATTAGTTTATCCTTATAGATATATTACATAAACAACACTTCAAAAAAGGAACTTACACAAGTTCTAGCTTGTCAGGTTATGACATGGTGTTTATCCAGCTGGATTTTTTATTTGAAGTTTGTAAAAAATTTTTATAGAAAAGGTATATGGCTATGACACCATCAGAAAAGAAATACCATGAGCTTCGTAAGGAGAACAAGGTACTTAAAAAAGAAATAACTGAATTAACTTTACAAGTTAAGTTTATAACTGAAAGGTTAGAGATTAAGAATGAACAGTTATTTGATTTCAGAACAGCAACAATTAACAAAAGCGTTGATGAGTTTATTAAATTTAAACATGATTTAATAGAAAGGAAAACAAATGCCTAAAGTTGGAAAAAAAACTTTTTCATATAATGCATCTGGTATGAGAGCTGCTAAAAAAGAAGCTATCAAAAAAGGTGTAAAGATGAGTATGAAAAAAACAATGAAAAAGAAAAAGTAATGCCTAGTAAAGTTAATCAGGCTGGTAATTATACAAAGCCAGCCATGAGAAAAAGATTATTTAATAGTATAAAATCTAGTTCTGTACAAGGAACTGCTGCTGGTAAATGGTCAGCAAGAAAAGCTCAACTACTTGCTAAAAGATATAAAGCAGCTGGGGGTGGATATAAGTAATGGCTCTTGCCAAATCACAAAGAAGTTTAAAAGCATGGGGTAGCCAGAAGTGGCGAACTAAATCTGGTAAACGATCTAGTGATACAGGCGAAAGATATCTACCTACTAAAGCAATTAACGCATTAAGTGCATCAGAATATGCAGCCACTACCAAAGCTAAAAGAAAAGCAAAAGCTAAAGGTAAACAAGTATCTAAACAACCTAAAAAAATAGCTAAAAAAACAGCATCTTATAGAAAGTTTAGTTAATGGTAGCTAAAAAATATCAGAATCCATCAGGTGGACTTAATGCTGCTGGTCGTAAATATTTTAAAAACAAAGATGGTTCTAATCTAAAACCACCAGCACCTAACCCTAAAACTAAAAAAGCAAAAGGCAGAAAAAAAAGTTTCTGTGCTAGAATGTCAGGAGTAAAAGGACCCATGAAAGATTCAAAAGGTAGACCAACTCGTAAAGCATTAGCTTTAAGAAAGTGGAAATGTTAATGACAGATAATTTTGTAAGACCACCTGATTTTGATCCTATTGATGCTGAAGTAGATATAGATAATAGAAAACAGTTTCCTCTATCTTATCAAGATAGACAAAGATTAAGAAAGATAGTTAAGAAAGTACACCTTAAGTTCTTGCCTGAGGAGTTTTTAACTGATAAAGAAGCTGATAAGATGATTGAAGCATTAGGACCAAGCATTAGGGAGAAGTTACTGATTGAGCATATTGCAAAAGTCAAGTAATGGAATTTAATTATAAACCAGATGGACGAACACTTAAAGGCTTTCTTAAATCAAACGATTTCTTTAGAGGACTTCGAGGACCAGTTGGTAGCGGTAAGTCAGTTGCTTGCTGTATTGAAATATTTAGAAGAGCACTTCAGCAGTCTAAAGGTAGTGATGGAAGAAGAAAATCTCGTTGGGCTGTTATCAGGAACACGAACCCTCAATTAAAAACTACAACAATTAAAACATGGCTGGATTGGTTTCCAGAAAATACATTTGGACCATTTAGATGGTCAGTTCCTTATACACATCAAATTACTATTGGTGATGCAGATGTTGAAGTTATCTTCTTAGCATTAGATAGACCAGAGGATGTAAAAAAACTACTGTCATTAGAACTTACTGGTGTCTGGGTTAATGAAGCAAGAGAATTACCTAAGTCAATCATTGATGCTTGTACTATGCGTGTAGGTAGATTCCCTTCTATGCGTGATGGTGGTGCATCTTGGTATGGTGTTATAGCCGATACTAACGCACCTGAAGAAGATCATTGGTGGGCAGTCATGGCTGGTGATGTACCAGTACCAGATCATATAGGTAGAGAAGAAGCATTAATGTTAGTCAAGCCTGACAACTGGAGTTTTCATACACAACCACCAGCATTATTAGAAACTAAAGATGATAAAGGTGAATTAACTGGTTATGAAAGAAATCCTTTATGCGAAAATAAAAAATTTATTACAGATGCTTACTATGAAAACATAGTTAAAGGTAAAACTAAAGGATGGATTGATGTTTATGTTATGAATAAACTAGGATCACTAGAAGAAGGTAAGCCTGTTTATCCAAGCTGGAGTGAAGATATACATCTTAGTAAAGAAGTTATAGCACCCTTTCCTACTGATGTATTTATTGGTATTGACTTTGGATTAACACCAGCAGCAGTCTTTGGACAGAAGCTATCAAGTGGTAGATGGGTAATTTTACAAGAGCTTGTATGCTTTGATATGGGTATAGTTAGATTTACTGAGTTATTAAAGTATGAAATAGCAAAAACATACAAAGGTTTAGTCATAGATATATATGGTGATCCAGCTGGAGACTTTAGAGTGCAAACAGATGAAGCTACTCCGTTCCAAATAATGAGATCACAAGGAGTTAAGGCTAGACCAGCTCCAAGTAATGATGTTTCTCTGCGTATAGAGGCTGTAGAAACAGCTTTGAGTAGGTTGGTAGAAGGCAAGTCTGGTTTTTTACTAAACAATAGCTGTGTGAACCTTAAAAAAGGTTTTAATGGTGGCTATCATTACAGAAGAATACAAACATCTGGAGATCGTTATGATGAAAAGCCAAATAAAAACAAATATTCCCATGTACATGATGCTTTACAGTATATGTTAATGGGTGCTGGAGAAGGTAAACAGCTAACAGTAGGAATATCAACACCTAGTTCTGTAGTTAAGACTAGAGGATGGAATATTTTTGACAAAAAGAAAAAGAAATCTATATGGCAAAACAGATCAAATTTCTAATATACTTCTTTGAAAACGAAGATGGACATAGACATACAAAAAAATTTAAAAAAGGTTATAAACATTGTGGAGTTATAAGTTATGATCCCTCAAGTAAACATTGGATTCTTATTGAGTATATATTTGGACAATTATTAGTTGAAACAATTACAGATCAAACAGCAGAGGCTTTTTTTAGAATGATTAGAATGAAAAATGGTGTTGTATTACAAGGAGAAATGCCACAAAAGAAAACAGGCTTTCCTAGTTTTATGGGATCATGGATTAAAGAACATAGCTGTGTGAGTTATGTACAAAGATTAATAGGTTATAATAAATGGTGGATCTTTACGCCATATCAATTATATTGTGCGTTGAAAAAAGAAGGATATTCTGAGATAGATCTATAAACCCATGGGAAATTTATTCGGCTCAACTAAATATAAAGAAACACCAGCAGACAAGGCTCTGCGTGAAGATATAGAAAGAAAGCGTGCTGAAGAAGAAAGATTAAAAGCAGAAGCAGAAGCTAAAGAAAAAAGACAAAAGAAAAGAAAATCCAAAGGTATGTTAGGAACTAGAAGTTTATTTTCTAAGTCAGGACAACAAGGATTTTTTAGAGATGGAGAAGAAATTTGAGTAGTAATACACCATCATCATCAAAAGGTGGAATGTCTAATAAGACTGCACAATCAAGTGCAGTAGTACAAGGTATAAAAGCAGATCAATATGCTCAAAAAAAATTAGGTATTACAACTACAGTGGCTGGTCCTGTTGCTGGTGCTAATACAACACCAACAGGATTTTATTCTACTACATCATCTAATCAAATGTATGGTGCAGAATACCAAGCAGCAAGAGGAGAATATTTAGCTTCACAAGGATTAGCAACTGCTCGTACAGTTACTGATGCTACAGGAAAAACTTTTACAACATATGATCCAGCAGTACAAACAGATAAAGGATTGACATATACAAATACAACTAGAGGTGCAATGGAAGCAGCTAAAAGAGAACCTATGCCTTTGTCAAGACAAATGTATGATTCTCAACAAAAATTTAAAACAATAGCTGGAGCTTTAGCTACTGGATTAAGTGGTATGCCTTCTTTTTTTTCAGCTGCCTATTATTCTAGTAAACAACCTTATTCTCAATATGTTGCAGATTATTATAGTGGCTCTAAAAGAGGAGTTGGTACAGGACAAAACAATGTATCAACAAATAAAACAGAAGCACCTATTACAAACACCAATCAAATGACAGAAAATATGACACAAGCATCTGCTGGAAATCAAACAGCAAAAAATAGATTAGCTAATTTAGCTAAAAGTGATAGTGGTAGTCCTAATAGAAAGTTTCTACAATCTTCGGCTCAAACATTTTTAGGTAAAATGAAATAATGCCTTATTTACCAGTACCTGAAGATGATACACCTTATAGTGGTAATGATCCTAGAGTAGCTTCTTTTATTAAAAGATTTAGAGATGCAGAATATATATATGATAATTGGAAAGATAAATATGAAGAAGCATATGAATATACTATGCCTCAAAGAGAATCATTTTATGATGAAACTATAGGGGAAAGAAGAACAGATAAGATATTTGATGAAACAGCTGTAGTAGGAATACAAGAATTTGCTTCAAGACTACAAGCTGGAATGGTTCCAACATATGGTCGTTGGGCAAACTTTGAAGCTGGATCAGAAATACCAGAAGAAGCAATCCCTGAAGTCAATGAACAACTAGATGCTATAACTGAATATGTCTTTGAAATATTAGGTGGATCTAATTTTAATCAAGAAGTACACGAAGCATTTATGGACTTAGCTATTGGAACTTCTGTTCTGTTAGTAGAAGAAGGAGATAGTCTTAATCCTATAAACTTTCAAGCTATACCTTTACCAAGAGTTATGCTGAACAATGGACCTGACAATAAAATAGATACAGTCTTTAGAACTAGATACATGAATTATAATCAGATTATGACAGCATATCCTAATGCAGAAATGTCTCCTGAAATGATGAAAAAAATTTCAGATGATGGACATGATAGAGCTAAGATAGTTGAAGGAGTTTTTAAATTATACGATAAGCCTAACGAAGAAAGATTTAAGTACTGTGTAGTTTGTATGAGTATGCAAGAAATGATTTTTGAAAAAGAACTAAAAGGTATTGGTTCAAATCCTTATATTGCTTTTAGATGGAATAAAGCATCAGGAGAAGTTTATGGTCGTGGTCCAGTATTTAATGCTATGGCTGCAATTAAAACTACAAACCTAACAGTAGAACTCATCTTACAAAATGCTCAAATGAGTATATCTGGTATCTATACTTTTGAAGATGATGGAGTAATAAATCCTGAAAATATTGTACTACAGCCCGGTAGTCTAATCCCTGTAGCACCAAACAGCAGAGGATTACAAGCACTACCAGCAGCTGGTAGATTTGATGTAGCTCAGTTAATCTTAGGAGATATGAGAGCAAATATTAAAAAGGCTTTATATATGGAAACATTAGGTAGACCTGAAGGTACACCAATGTCAGCTACTGAAGTAGCAGAAAGAATGTCTGATCTATCACGACAAATAGGATCATCATTCGGAAGATTACAATCAGAGTTTGTAACACCCTTATTAAGAAGGGTAATTAGAATATTAACTAAACAAGGTAAAATAAAAATACCTACAGTTAATGATAGAGAAGTAAAAGTTGTATCTACTTCTCCTCTTTCTAAAGCACAACATCAACAAGATATAGCTGATGTTATGAGATTCTCAGAAATATTAGGTACTACTTTTGGTCCTGAAATGTTAAACATGGTAGTTAAACAAGACGAAATAGCTAGATATTTGGTAGATAAAATGAATCTACCTGAAAAATTAGTAAGAACAGCAGAAGAACAAGCAGAAGTTGTTTCAAGGTTGCAATCACAACAGCAACAAGCTAATATCCAACCAAATGAGTTGGCAGAATCTTCAGAACAAGAAGTCTAATAAATCAGAATCTACAGAAATAGATAAGATATTTACCTCTGTATTTAATCAAGTAAATGGTAAAAAAGTAATTGAGTATTTAGAATCTATAACTATAAATAGTATTTGTACTCCACAAGCTAGTGATTCAACACTATGGCATTTGGAAGGACAAAGATATTTATTACAAATAATTAAAAGTAAAATAAAAAGAGGTACTAAAAATGAGTGAAGATCAGACTATTGAAAATACAGAAACAAAAACAGAAGAAGCCACAACAGAGATTCCTTCTTATGTTCCTGAAAAATTTTGGAACAAAGATTTAAATGAAGTTAATGTAGAAGAAATGGGTGCTTCTTACAAAGCATTAGAAAAAAGATTAGGTCAAAGAACAGATGAACTAGCTGGTACTATTAGAGAAGAAGTATTAGCAGACATTAAAGGTCAAGCACCTGATGCATATGAAATAAAAATGCCTGAATTACCTGATGGTGTTCAAGTAGATGTAGATCCAGAACAACCTTTACTACAATGGTGGCAAGAAACAGCAAAGTCTAAAGGATTAAGTAATGAAGATTTTAACAAAGGCATTGAAGCATTTGTACAAAATGAAATATCTGGATTACCTGATAGAGATACACAAATAAATTTATTAGGAGAAAATGCTACACAAAGAATTGAATCTGCTGATTTATGGGCAAAAAAAAATCTAAGTGAATCAAGTTATGCAGCTATGGCTAATATAGCTAGTACTGCTGATGGTGTAAAAGCTATAGAAGAAATTATGAGTTTAAATAAAGATGCTCCTATACCAAGTACAGAAACAAAAATAGATGTGTCTTTAGATCCGTTAGATTTAAGATCAATGATGAATGATGAAAGGTATTGGAAGGATGGAGCAAAAGATCCAGCATACATCAAAAAAGTTACAGACCTCTACGAGAAATACGCAAACAAAGCGTAAAAGAGTTAAAATACTTTGGAGAGATGCTATTAGTCATGCTGAATGGCTCTCTCCTAGTGAAGCAAAACTATTTAAACCAGCAGTAAATACTACAGAAGGCTACTTATTAGAAAAAAATAAACACTCCACAATAGTTTATATGTCCTACAATGATACGGATATTGGCGACTGTACTACAATTCCTACAGAAAATATAAAATCATTTAAATTTGTGCGTTGAATTAGTAAGTTATCTATGTAACTGATATCTTAATAAGACCTCAGATGGCATTAGGATCGCCCTAATTAGGATAACGATTGCTTCCAAAAGAGATAATCTTTTTACATAAACTAAATAACTTAAAGGAGTTAAAATGAGTGCATCTATAACCAATGCTTTTATTACTCAGTTTGAAGCTGAAGTACATATGGCATACCAAAGAATGGGTAGTAAACTTAAAAATTTAATTCGTACAGTTAATGGTGTATCAGGTGAATCTGTTAAGTTCCAAAAAGTAGGAACAGGAGAAGCAACAACTAAAGCTAGACACGCTGAGGTTGTAGCGATGAACATTTCACACACAAATGTAACAGCAACACTTGCTGACTACTATGCATCTGACTATGTGGATAAATTAGACGAGTTGAAAACCAACATTGACGAAAGAGCAGTAATTGCAAATAACGCAGCTTACGCTCTTGGTCGTAAGACTGACAGTATTATTACAACAGCTATGGATTCTGCTACTAAAGTAGCAAACAATGCTGGTGCAAATGGTACAGCTGGATTAGCAACTGATATGAATGTAGCTAAGTTCAAAGATATGCAAGCATTATTTGGAACAAACGAAGTTCCTGATGATGACCAAAGATATTGGGCAATAGGTCCAAATCAATGGGGTGATCTACTAGCAGAAGATAACTGGTCAAACCTTGACTATATTGGTCCAAGCCAATTACCTTTCGCTGGAATGAACTACACAGCTAAAAGATTCTTAGGATTCTTAACTTTTGTTCACTCAGGTCTTGATACATCTGGAGCAACAGATAGACATACTGTTTGTTGGCATAAATCCTCAATGGGTTTAGGCGTAGGTTCAGAAGTTAGAACTGAAGTAAACTACATTCCTGAGAAAGTAGCTCATCTATTAACATCATACCTATCAATGGGTTCAATCTTAATTGATACCAATGGTATTCGTATACAGAAGTGTGCAGAATAGGAGTAATCAATGGCATATGAATTAGCAAACCCTGTTAAAAAAATAAGTCAAATGGGTGATTCCAACTCTATGTGGTATTACACAGATGGCGACGCTATTGGAACTATTGATGACAACGAGTATTTTCTTCTTTCAAAAGAAGAATTAACTGCTGGTGATGTTATAATAGTAAATAGTGGTGGATCAAACGGAGTAGTAGATATCCTTATCATAACTACTTCTAGTGCAACGCAAGTAAGATCTGCGTTACTATCATAATATAATTACGAAGTGGGGGAGAAATCCCCCACTGATAAAGGAATAAAAAATGGCAATAGGTATAGCAGCAAAAGCATTAGCAAAAAAATTACTCAAAAATAAAAGTCTTAAAAAAGCTATCAATGTAACTACAAAACAAACAAGCAAATTAAAAGAAGCAGTAAAAGTAAACACAAAAAAAGTTGCTGGATCTGCCGCAGTAACTGGTGCAGTAGCTAAAGCAAAACCAGCTGTAAAAAAAATTCAAGAAAAAACCAAACCATCTATTGATAAAATTAAAGAAAAAACAAAACCAGTAATTGAAAAAGTTAAAGATGTAGCAAAAACAACAAAAGCTAAAGTTGCTACTGGTGTAGGGGTTGGTGCAACAGCAGCAAAAACAACAGCAACTAAAGTAACAAACAAAGTTAAATCGTTAGATAAAGATAAAATAATAGATGCTGTTGGTGGTCCAATGAGCAAAGCAGAAGGAGCTGGTATGGTTGTTGGTGCTGCTGGTGCTATAGGAATAGCTGGATTAACAGCTTCTTTATTAAAATCTTCTACACCAAAAGAATCAGAGTATGATATTAAAAGAATGAATGATGGTAGATTTAGTACAACATTTAAAGATAATAGTAGAAATGCAGTATTTTCATCTAAACAATTATCAGAAAAAGAAATAAATGATGTTAGAAAAAATTTAGCTGTATTAGAAAGTGTAGTTTTATCAAATAATCCATCCTATCTTGAAAAACAAGAATTTATGGCAAGACTAAATTATTTAAATGATAAATATGGAATAACAAATATTACTGGTAAAAATTTATCAATATTAATTCCAAAAGTATAAATGGCAGTAACTAAAGTAGATATAGCATCAAGAGCGTTAGTATTAGTAGGAGCTAATCCTATATCTTCTTTTACTGATAACTCTACAGAAGCCTTAATTACAAATACTATTTATGAAGAAGTAGTAGAATCTACTCTAGCAGAATCTCATTGGAGATTTGCAATGGGTCAAAAACAATTATCTTTATTAGCTGACGCTCCTACAACTAGATATGAATATGCATATCAAATGCCTAGTGATCCAGCAGTCATTACAATTATGACTGTAACTAATAATGACAATCCTATTCCCTATGCTAGATATGAAGATAAAATTTATTTAAATGGTTATGGTTCTAGTAGTAAAGTATATATGGATTATGTATTTAGACAGGATGAATCTTTGTTTCCAACATATTTTAGATTAGCTTTAATTTATAAATTAGCTAGTGCTTATGGTGGTTCTTTAGGTAGAGATGCAGACTTAATTAATTCTTATGAAACAAAAGCAGAAAGACAGTTAATCAAAGCTAGAAATATTGCTTCTCAAGAAACTACTACACAGAAGTTAAATACTACAAGATTTATAGCTGAGAGAAGGAGCAGTCGAAGTGGACTTGTTAATTATTAATGCCAAGAAAAGTCAGACAAGTATTTACCAACTTCTCAGCTGGAGAACTTAACCCTTTACTCAACGCAAGGACAGATGCTAAAGCATATTTTGAAGGTGCTAGACAATGTAAGAACTGGTATCTTTTAGATGAAGGTGGTGTCATGCGTAGACCAGCTACACAATTTACAGCAGAACTACCAGCAGAATCTAGAATCATTCCTTTTATTTTTGCAGAAGATGAAGTAGCAATTTTTGCTTTATCTAATAATAGATTAGATGTTTATAATTCTAGTGGTACTGCAATATCAGCTAACATTACAAGTAATTGTAATTGGACTACAGCACAACTATTTGAATTAAGTTATGCTCAGTTTGCTGATACTGTATTTATCTGTCATAGAAATAATCCTATTGTTCAAATAAAAAGAACTGGTGCTTCTGCATTTTCAGTAAGTCTTTATTCTTTTGAAACTGATGATGATGTAACTGTAGGTGGTGTAAGTAAAACCTTACAACCTTTTTATAAATATGCTGATTCTAGCGTTACTGTTACTTTATCTGCTCACGCTACTGGTACAGGAAGAACATTAACTGCAAGTGCTAATGCTTTTAGTGCTTCTTATGTAAACACATATTTAAAAGTTAATGGTAAACAATGTTTTGTTACTGGTTATACAAGTGCAACTGTAGTTACAGTTACAGTATTAGAAGATACTGTTACTGTTGGTCCTCACGCAGATTGGCAAGAACAATTAATTTCTACTGTTAGAGGATTTCCTCAAGCAGTTACATTCCATGATAATAGAATTTGGTTTGGTGGAGTAAGAGATAATCCTTCATCTGTTATTGCTTCTGAAATAGGAGCATACTTTAGTTTTGATTTAGGTACAGGATTAGCTAATGAAGGTATTAATGTTAATATTACTGCTGATACTGTAAATGAAATAAGACATTTTATATCTGGTAGAAATTTACAAATATTTACAGATTCTGGTGAATACTATATTCCTCAAAGTACAGATAGTGCAATTACACCAGCAAGTATTTCTTTTCTTAGACAAACACCTTATGGATGTAATAGAGCAAAGCCAACTCCTTTTGATGGTGCTACTATTTTTACATCTAAAAATGGCAAGTCAATTCGTGAGTATGTTTTTTCTGATTTAGAACAAGCATATAAATCTAATAGTATTTCTGTACTGTCATCTCAAGTAATTGATAATCCTAAAGATATTACAATGATGACTGGTAATGAAGAAAGACCAGAACAATTTGCTTACTTCCTTAATAGTGGTACTACATTAGATGGTCAAATAGGTGTCTTTCATAGTATTAGAGATGAAAAAATAGCTGGTTGGACTATTTGGAATACCAAAACAAATGATAAATTTCATAGCATAACATCTGTTAATGAGTTCTTATTTGTAGTTACTAAAAGAATATTACCTTCTGGAACTAAATATTTATTAGAAAAATTTGCTAATGATGATTCTATAACAGTAGATTGTAGTACAACTACAACAGTATTCCAAAAAGGATCACCAGCTGTAAAAGGTGGTAGCCAATCAGGAACAACTCTTTTAATAGATGGCATTACTACTGCTCCAGCTATACAAGAAACATTTACCATTGCTGGGAATGCCACAGAATATACTATACAAGCTGTAACTAATACTGCTACTAATGAATACAATTTACAATTAGATAAAAGTTTAGCTGCTACTCCTTCAGATAATGCTGTAATTACTATTGTAAAAGGTTTTATACATACTGTTAATAGTATTTATGAACAAAATAATGTAATTGAAGCTGTTTTTGGTAATGGTGCTTTAGGATCATATACTGTAGGAGCTTCTAATAGAATTACTTTAGATAATGCTCCACAACCTACAGGCGTTAGGGTAGGATATAATTTTACGCCTATATTAGAAACAATGCCTATAGACAAAGAAATTGATACTGGACCATTGACAGGACAGCCAAGAAGGATTAATAAAGCTATAATAGATATTTCAGGGGGATTAGATGTAACAATGAAAGCTGCTGACTTAACATCCAAAGAGTTAATTATACAACAAGCAGATTTTAATATTGGTACAGATTTATCATCAGTAGGTGGTAAAAAAGAATTTACCTTTCTGGGATATAGTAAATCACCAACAATAACAATATCGCAAGATAGTCCTCTACCTCTAAAAGTATTAGGATTAGCAATGGAGATACAATTTGCATGACCGCTAATGCTGCAACATTAATGTTAATATCAGCTGGAGTATCAGCTGTAGGAACAATATCATCTATGAGATCGCAACAAGCTGCACTCAATAGAGAAAATTATAGATTGGAAACAGAATCTAAAATGGCTGAACTAGCAGCTGCTCAAGAAGAAAATGCTAGAAATCAATATGCTCAAAAAGAAATAGCTAATAATTTAGCTTATCAATCTATAGCTGGTTATGCAGATGATAGTATGTCTTTTCTAAATATGAACAAACAAGTTATATCTAATAGAAATAAAGATATATCAGATATTAGATTAATGGGTAAATCTGTTAATTTAAAATATAGACAAATGGCATTTGAAAACCAAGCTAAAATGGATGCAGTTACTTTTGGTGGCTATACTTCTGCTATAGCTGGTTTAGTTAATGGATATGGAAATTATAAATATTATAGCTAATGGCACTTACATCAGGCGAAAAACAAAACAAAGCAACAGTTAGCTCTATACAAAGTAGAATGGGTGTTGTTCCTACCTATAGCGAAGATGCTATAGGTTTAGCAGCAAAAAATGCTTCTGCTGTTTTAGATGTATTTGCAGAAAGAGAAGCTAACAAAGAAGAAGTAGCATACAAAACTGATTTAAAATTAAAATCAAGACAAAGTTTATTAAAGCTTTCAAGAACACATTATGATGACCCAGATGGTTTTACTAAAGCAGCTAATAGTTATATTAATACTTTAGTAGAAAAAGCTCCTAATAGGTTTAAAGATTATGCTAAATCATTTACTGGCAATATAGCTTTTGAATACGGAGATAGAATATTTCAAGAAGCTAAAGCACAAAAAGATATTTTAGCAATAGATGGATTTGCTATTAATCATAATGATTTTATTTCACAAAGAAATGAAGCTATAATGGGATTAACTCCAGATGAAATGCAATCATACTGGACTGAAGCATTATTACCTGAAATATCAGATACTATAGTTGATTATGAAAAATTATATAATTCCTATCCAGCTGCTATACAAGAACAATTAAAAAATTCTTTAGGTACTCCTGATAGAATAGATGAAAATGGTAAATTACAAAAAGGAACATTTAATAAAACTCTTTTAATAGGATTTGAAACACAAAGATTAATTAGTCTAGCTAAACAAGATTTAGATGCAGCACAATTAGCAGACAGTTTGTTTATACAAAGTGCTGGGGGTATACCAGAAAATTATATAACAGAAGTATCTAAAATTAATGCTGAATTACAAAAATGGGGTATGAACTATTTAGATAATCCTTTACATGATAAAGATGATGCTAGTGTTTATAAAGATACTAATATGGAAGAAAGAGCATTTATATCTTCAGAAGTTGGAAAATATATTGAAACATGGAATAGTGCTAATGAAAAAAATGTAAAAAAACAACAAATAATATTAGATCAAAATAAAGAAGATGTTGTAAATAATACTATTGCTGGAATGAGAGATGGTGAAATTTATGATGAAAAACAATTAAGAGTTTTAGCTACTAAAAATGGTTTAACAGAAGATCAATTAGGTAGATTAATGAAAGAAAATTACAAAATGGAAGCTATAAAAGAAGTTAGTAGTCAAATTAGTATTTTTGAAGATGGTAAAGTTTTAAGTAAAATGAATCAATTTGATGTTAATAATTTAATTAATAATAGAACAAAAACTTTACAAAATCTTGGAGTAGATATTGATGAAGAAACATTAAAAGATGAAGCTATGATGCAACAAATGTATGAATTAATTAATATTGAGTTTGAAGATATGACAAGAGCAATGTTTAATAACATGGATTTATCTACAGTAAGTGAAAGTGGAGCTGCACAAAACAATTTATTTTTAACTTCTCTTTTAGAATTATCAAAAACATATGGAGCAGTACCAGATAAATTAGAAAGTTATTTTGGTAGTGCTGGAACTTTTAATTATGAAGTACAAGCAGATAGAACAGAACTTAGAAATATGGCTGAATTTGCAAATAATTTAAATTTAACTAAAGGACAACCACTTGCTTTTAGTGATAGTGAAGCAAATAAAACTTTTGCTAATCTTGTTGAATTGCATAAAGAGTTTCAAAAAGTAGGTAGATTAGATTTAAAATTAGCTAATAGAACTGAAAAAGAAATTAATGATATTTTAGGAGTAAATACTATTGGTCAATACGAAGCATTAATTGTAGAAAAATGGGTTAGTCAAGTATACCCACAACAAACAGTTTTAGATGAAAAGATTGAACATATGAATAATGTTATTAAAGATAATAATTTAAAATTTGATAAGTTAATGGAAGATTTTTTTGAAGATAAACAAGAAGATGGTCCGTGGTGGGGTTTTGGATTTTCCGATACAGATTTATTAACAGGCAATAATGAATTTAATATTATGGGTAGAGATAATCAATTAGAACCTTCTTTTCAATTAGTTATGCAAGAAGCAGGAGAAATGATTAAAGTAAGTGTAGCTAGTATGTTTAGTAATGATAATTATAATATTAATATGACACCAGATTCTTTAAAAAAAGCATATAAAAAACAATTACCCTATATTCTAAATACAATTAGAAGTATGGGATATGCATATGATGAAAATTAATGGCTACAGAATTAGTTAAATATCCTATGTATAATACCTATACTAAAAAAGGTATGAGCGTTGATGAAATTAAAACAGACGCTACTATGACTATTATAAATAGAGGTTTAAATTTAAGTGATGGAGAAAGAGCAGCATTAGGTCTTAGCTCTGATTTTTTTACAGCTGAAAATATTTTAGGATTAATGGATAATAAAAGAATAAGATTTGATTATGATCCAGCTAGTATAGGAGATCCAACATATAGAATATCAATAGATACAGATGGTGATGGTATTTTTATGGCATTAAATAATCCTAATGATCCTGATGCATCTTTTAAACCAGAAGCTAACAGAGAACTAAATTCATCATTAACATTAGGTGGTGTAAGAGCTGAGTTTCAAAATGAAGCATGGCAAAATTGGAGTTCACAAAATATTGCAGCACAAACATTTTTTAAAACATATGGTTTTGCTGATGTAGAAGAACAACCATTAGTTATGCAAACTTTAAAAGGAATGTTCAATCTTGTTTATAATGGTTATAACAAAGGAAAAAATGGAATAGAAGATTTAGGTAGAATGTTTAATGACATTGAATGGTTACCTGATGTTAATATAGATATGAATACTGTTGAAAGACAGTTACAAGAAAATCAAATTAATTTTTTAACATATCAAGAACAAAAACAAGCTGGAGTATTTGATGATAATCTAGCTTCACAATTTGAAGGTAAGGAGCAAACAGGCATGGGATATCAAAACACAGCAACTAATTTATTAATGGATACTGTTACAAAACAAGAAGGTGGATTTTATGCACAAGCATATGATTCTGGTTTTACAGGAGATAGAAATAAAACATTTAATGTTGGAACAAGAGCTGGTGGTGGTGGTCCAATAGAAATGGCTGCTCAAGATAGTAAAATACAAAAAGCAGAATATGATCTTATGAAATCAGATAATGGCGATCCTACTATTGGAACTGGATTATCTTTAAAAGATCCTACTGTTATTAAAGAATTAACAAACTTAGGTTATGATATTGAAAAATTAATGACTGGTGAAGAAACAATTACAAGAGAAGTTAATAACATTGTAATGATGAAAATGTTAGATGATAAATTACAAATGGTAAAAAATATTACTGGTATTGATGATTTAACTTCTAACAAAAATGCATATCTTGCAGTAGCATTAGTTAAATTAGCTTATAATAGTTCTACATGGATTGGACCAAGATTCCAAGAAGCATTAAAAAACTTTATAGAAACTGGAGATATGAAATATATTGGAAACTTTGCTAGTTATAAAGAAGGTACAGATGAGTTTTACTCAGGATCAACTGCCGCTCAAGTAAAACAATATGAACCAGCTTTATTAAATGAATTATGGAATGATGCAGAAGGTCAAGCTGCAATAGGATATGGTGGTTTTAGAACTATGATGAGAGATGTATCTGGATTTATATCTGCATGGTCGCAAGGACAAATGACATATTTCCCAGATTTACAAAAAGTAACATCTCCACAAATTAGTAAAAAAAGTAAGTCTGTATTAGATTAATATGGGTGATGTATCTACTATAGGAGATATAGGTGCTAGAAAACCTATTATTAATGGTAGACCAGATCCGACAGAACCATTAAATTATTTTCAAGATGTAAGAGATGTAGGTGCTGGTTGGGCAGATGAAAATATATTTGGTCTTGGTTTTAAATATATAGTTGATGCTAGTGTTGCTCAAAACGATACAGAATTTGTAGAAGATCCTAATTATAATATATTTAATGATTTCCAAATTAAAGGATTTGAACCTTATGTTGGCAATTTTTTACATAGTAAAAGTGCAAAACAAACTAAAAGATTAATTACAGATTTTGTAGAAGATTCTCAAAAAGCAAATGGATCTCCATCTTACATTGTAGGTAGAGTATTAGGTGGTTTAACAGATCCTTCTAGTTTATTTATGTTTACTAAAGGTGGTAGTTTTTTATTTACTGGTAGTAGATTATTAAGATCAGGAAAAGTAGGTGGTTTAATAACTACTGAAGAATTTGCAAAACAAGGACTAAGCGATACAAGAACATGGGAAGAAACTGCTATTATATCTGCTAGTGGTTTTTTATTACCAGCTATATTTCCAGCTATTAATAATAAATTAGCTGGTAAACAGTTTGATGATACAGCAAATAAACTAGATAATATGGACACACATTATTCTAATAGTCAATATGTTGGTGGTGGTTTATATAAAGATGGATCTGTTGGTGCTGGTGCTACAGGACCAATTAGAACAGAAGCAGAATGGATTAAAGCCAATCAAATAAAACCTACTGGTATGGGTATACTTGGAGAAAAGTCTGGATTTACACCAATATTTAGAGTGTTAAATAAAGGTGGTTTAGATGAGCAAGATTTTATTACTACTGTATTAGAAAGTCCTTTACTAACTAAAGGTAATTTTGAAGGAGTAGTTTCTGGTGCAACTATTGAAAGAAAAATAAAATCAAGACATTACATGATTAAAATTAGTGATGATGCAGTTATGTCTGAATACAATACTTATTTAAAAAGACTTGGCAAAAATGAACAGAATATTTTTGAGAAAACTATTAATACTAAAATAGGTACAGGAATGAATAAAACTGGTGTTATGACACCAAGAGAATTTTCTTCTGCTGTAACTAGAGCTAGATTAGATCCTAACTTAGCAGTAGAACCAGAAGTTAGAGCTGCTGCAAAACATACTGAAGATTTATTTTATGGTCCATTGGGTAAAGAATATGCTGAATCAGAAATTTCTATTTCATGGCATACATGGCATTTAAGTCAAATAGAAAAATATATATCTTTTATGGATGGTAGTATTAAAGGAAGAAAAGCAGTAACTAATCCTAAAAAATTAGAACAGCTTAATAAACTTATTACAACAAAAAGAAAAATAGAGAATAAATTAGAATTGTTAAAGAAAGGTAAAATTTTAAGAAAAAATTATATTAATCCTTTATATAAAAGAGATGCTATTGATGCTAACCCTGAATTATTCAAAAGAATAATGCAAGAAGAATTAGAAAAACAAGGATTATCTAAGGTTATTATTGACGACATAATAGAATCTTTTATGCAATATCAACCAACTTTGCGTTTAAAAAGCATTGATGAACAATTATCAAGCGTAGCAAAGTTTACTGATGAAGGAATAGAAGAAGTTAATAAAATATCTAGTAGATTTTTAGGTAGAGAATTAAATATTGATTATACAAGATTAATGAAAGAAGGATTTATGGAAGATGATGTAATGCTTTTACAAAGACATTACTTTAATCAAGTAGTTCCTGATATAGAACTTACAAAAGTATTTGGTGATCCTATGGGTTATGGTAGTCGTTGGTCTGCTGATGGTAATTATCAACAAGGTATATTACAAATTGTAGATAATATGTTAAGAAAAAATGGTAAATACGATAAGTATTACAATCAACTAGGAGATATAAATCAAGAACCTTTAGAAAAGTTTTTAACAAAACAACAAATACAAAACATAAAAGATTTAGATGCTTCTATACATTTAACTAGAGGCACATATGGTTTAGCACAAGATCCCAATAGGACTTTTAGTAGAGGTCTAAGAATGATGAAGCTGTATAATGCTACAACTATGCTTACTGGTATAGCACAAGTAGTAGATACAGCTAGATTAATTATGATTAATGGTATGGGTAAAACATTTAAAATACAAACAGAAATGTTCCAAAGTGGTATGGCTAAAGAAATACTTAAGATGTCTAAAAACTCTACACAATTAGGCGGTGAAGCATTAGACATGATAGATAGCTCAAGAGCTATGGGTATGTATGGTATGGAAGATGCTTTCGGTGTATTTAATAAAATGGAAAGAGGAATGAGTAAGGTGGGAAATGTCTATTTTACATTTCTAAACGCTAGTAATCCGTGGAACGCTTCAGTAAAAACTATGGCTGGATTCTTTAATGGCACTAGAATAATAGAAAATGTAGAAAAAATAGCATTAGGAAAAAGTATATCTAAATTAAATAGAGCTAGATTAAACTTTTTAGGAATAGATGATACTATTGCTAGAGAGATATATAAACAATATCAAAAACATGGTGTTGGTAAAAATGGTAAAATATCAACAAAAGCAGATGGCAATGATTTTAAACATATGCGTGTTGCTAATAGTGATTCTTGGGATGATACTGTAGAAGCTCGTAAAGCTGCTGAAATATATCATCAAGGATTATCTAAACAAGTAAATGTAGATATTGTTACTCCAAGTAAAGGAGATGTACCTCTCTGGGCAAATAGTGAAATGGGTGGTGCTTTAGCACAGTTTAAAAAATTTGGTGCTGCTGCTACACAAAGAATGTTAATGCGTGGATTACAAGAAAAAGATACAAATTTTATGCAAGGAATATTGTTATTGATGGGTGCTGGTATGATGGTAGATGCATTTAGACAAAAGCAATTTAATAGAGATTATAGTAAAAAACCTTTTGGTCAAAAGATAGTAGATGGTTTTGATAGATCAGGATTAGGTGGTATTTTTTCAGATATTAATAATGCAATAGAAAGATTAGGTAATAATGAAATAGGTTTAAGACCATTATTAGGTGGTAAAAAACCTTATGGAACATACAAAGATATATTAAATAATCCTATTCCTGATGTATTAGGTCCAACTGCTAACCAAATAACAAATATAGCAGATATTATGTGGACATGGGGAACTGGTAAATACAATCATCACACAGCAAGGAATGTGCGTAGACTTGTACCTTTCCAGAATGTATGGTTTTTGGATTCAGTATTTGATAAATTAGAAAAAGATGTATTAAGATAAATGGCAATAGCAATATCAGACACCTCACCTAGAGTACAATATACAGCTACAGCTGGGCAAACTTCATTTACAGTTGCGTTTGAGTTTTTTGCTGATTCTGATTTAGTAGTTAAAAAAACTGCTATATCTGATGGTGCTATTACTACATTAACATTAGCAGCTAGTCCATCTAGTGCTACTCAGTATTCTGTAACTGGTGCTGGCGTAACTGGTGGTGGATCAATAACCTTAGGTGCTGGTGCTACTGTTAATGATAAATATACAATTACTAGAAATTTACCTATAGCTAGAAGTACTGATTTTGCTAGTACTGGTATATTTCCTATTGAATCTTTAAACACAGAATTAGATAAAATTGTTGCAATGATGCAACAACAAGGTGTTGATATTAACTTATCACCAAGAGCCGCTTCTACAACATCTACTGCATATGGATTAATATTTCCTGAATTAGTAGCTAATAAGATACTAACAGTTAATAGTTCTGGTAATGGTATTGAGTTTAGTCAATCAATTACAGATGTAGCAACTGTTGCTGGTATTGCTAGTGATATTACTACAGTTAGTGGTATTGCATCTAATGTTACAGCTGTTGCTGGTAATGCAACTAACATTAATGCTGTTGCTGCTGATGCAACGGATATAGGTACTGTAGCTGGTAAAGCCACAGAGATAGGTAGATTAGGTACTTCAGATGCTGTAGCAGATATGGCTATCTTAGGAACTGCTGATGTTGTTAATGACATGAATGTTTTAGGTAGTTCTGCAACTGTAACTGCTATGAACTTATTAGGTACTTCTGATGTGGTATCAGATATGAATACCCTAGCCACAGCTGACATAGTTTCTGATATGAATACTTTAGCAACTGCTGATGTGGTTGCAGATATGAATACTCTGGGTACTGCTGATGTAGTATCTGACATGAATACACTTGCTACTGCAGATATTGTAAGTGATATGAACACTTTAGCTACATCTTCTAATGTAACTAACATGAATACTCTTGCTGGTGTATCTAGCGATATAACTACTGTTGCTGGAATATCTAGTGCAGTTAGTGCTGTAAACTCTAATGCAACTAACATTAACGCTGTAAATTCTAATTCTTCTAATATTAATACTGTAGCTGGTAATAACTCTAATATTACTACTGTCGCTGGTGTATCATCTAATGTTACTACTGTGGCTTCTAATATTGCCAATGTTAATACTACTGCTTCTAATATTACAAAT
>Ga0181413_1000085_pt1 | contig 23952 bp, 23 predicted proteins | sample 36SPOviralmetaG_FD_130111 | JGI IMG/M metagenome (GOLD analysis project Ga0181413, IMG submission 130111) | Marine viral communities from the oligotrophic San Pedro Time Series (SPOT) site, San Pedro Channel, CA, USA - 36 SPOT_SRF_2012-09-28 | ecosystem: Environmental > Aquatic > Marine > Strait... | reverse complement strand
TTTAAGAGATATTTCTCTTGTAATACCATCTCTTTCTTTAGCACCTACCTTTACAACTACAGTATCTGCATCTGTATTATTAGCTAACCATTTAGCCATGTTATAATGACCTGCATGAGGGGGTTTAAATCCCCCAGGTAAAAGTGCTATTTTCTCCATTAACTACGTAGTTTGTTATAAATATATACCCTTATGACAAGGACAACCTTTTTTTCATTAGTGTAGAGGTAGTTATTTTTGTTGCATTATGTAGTAATTTTGTAAATGCTTCAAAACCTAATTCGTTTGGGTCTTTACCATCCATTTCTATAAGATAAACTTTTTTTCCATAGGATAGAAAAGTTTCAGCATGTTTAAAAGCATCCTTAAGTGCATCATCATCCAAGGCTAAATATATTTTTTCTACATTACTTTCAATAATTTTTTTCATTAATGTAGTAGATATTTTTTTACCAAATAAAGGAATTGCATTACGTTTTATTGTCATAGCATCAAATGCTCCTTCGCAAAGAATAATGGGTAAATCCCAGTTTATATACATTTCAAATCCAATTATGTCCTTAGTACTGGATGCGAGTTTATGTTTGATATAAGCGTTTTTATCAAATGATCTACCAACATAATAATTTAAAAACCCATCATTATCATATGAGGGTACTATAACCATGTTTTTTAATTCTCCCTGCTCACAATAATGTAAATCATACTTAACTACGTCTTGGGATGTAATTCCCCTTTGATTTAAATAATGTAGTGCGTGTTTTGACAATATAGCTGAAGATGACATTATAGGCGTTACTCCCGATGGTAATTGCAGAGAGCCCGATGGTACTTTGGTGATAGTTTGTTTTCTAAAACTGTATTTGGAATTAATGTCTTTTAAAAGATCGTATGCTTTTGGTGATGCACTTACTGCTTTAAGTAGTTTAAAAGCTCGGTGTCCCTTGTAACCACAAACCCAACATTGAAATTTTTGTGTTGATAAGTTTAGGGTTAATTTTTTCTTATGGTGGTTGCAAGAAGGGCAGGTAAATACAGCTTCTTCACCCCCACGAGCTGACTTACTTTTACCTAAAACAGATTCTAATAATTGTCTTAATAAATCTTCCTTCATCTAAAATCCCTATCGTAAAATTTACCTAATATATTATCGTTAAGATATTTATTGGTTTCTAATACTTCTAATATAAATTGGTACTTACACTCTAAATATGTAAGCTCTTTTTTATTAAAAGCCACTTGTAGGATTTTTCTTTCTAAATCTTCTATATTTGCTTCTTTTATAAAACTATGAGAACCATAGTATTTTTTCCAATCGCTTTCTTTTTGTACTTGCTTGTACACAGGAGGACGACCTTTTCCTTCCCAAAGCGCCTTTTCTTTTTTACCTAATTTTTTCTTTAAATTATAAATTAAAGATTTTTTACCAATATATTTTTTACCAGTTGGTAAGTGAGTTGTTTGGTAAATAAAACCGAATGCTCCTTCTGGAAGGTCAGAAATTTTATTTATTTGTTTATCTAAGAAATACCACATAACTTTTAATATACGAAAAGTATTTTAAAAAACCAAATTACTTTACTTAAGCTACAGATCCTGAAAACTGTAGAGAACCATTAATTCCAGTACCTATAGGTACTTCATTAGTTCTTACTAACCATTTACTTCCGGTTCTACAATAGAAACTAATCTGACTACCTATACCACCCCAACCTGAATTACTAGCTGAAGGAGTTATTATTATATGATTATCTAAAGCTTCAGATATATCTACTGATGATGTAGTTGTTGAAATTCTTACTATTTGATTAGCTTCAAATGTATCACTTCCAGATGTGCTAAAAGTGATTGCATTTGTTTCGTCTGCTAAAGCTGATTGTCTCCAAACTATATAATTACCTTCAAAAGATAAAGGTAAAGTTACTGCAGATGTTGCTGATGCATCCCAAGCACATGTATGGACTGCTGAACTAGATAAAGTAACTCCTGCATCGCAATCTGTATCTAAAAATACTACTTCAGTGGGGTTTAAATTATCTATATCCGCTAAAAATTCATTGTATCTAGTATTAATATTTCCTATTACTGAATGGGAAGCCGATATAAAATTACCTAATATAATAGAACCTGAAATTTCTTGAGTAGTGTCTTCTTTTAAAATTAAATTACTATCAATTAAGTCTTCAAATTGTTCTTGAGTTGGTCTATCTCCTCTTTCAAAATAAGATTTAAGTACTATTCTAGATTGTTTTGACATATGAATATTTATTATCTATTTATACATATAATAAAAGTTAAGTATCATACCTAACTATAAACGTAGTATCTGTTTTACTTGATTTTCTTATAGGTTGACCCAATTTACCTACTACTAATAATTCATTATTTTCATTATATAATCCTATTGTTGTTACAAATGGATCAAAATGTGAACTTGTTTGAAAATTAGCTATATCAAAATTAGAAAATTGGTTTTCCTTACTAGGAGTTTTTCTAGCTGAAAAATTTGTAGTATTATTAAATTCATGTTCTTGTATCGAACATTGGTATTCATGTTCATACATTAAATGGGTACCTTGAAATTGTAAAGTATTTATTATACCTTCTCCTGTAGAACCAGATAATATACTTAAATATTTGGGATGTGTTATAGTAGCAAATCCATTAGAATAAAATATATTTCCTATATAGGGGGATCCATTTACACTAGATGATATATTTGATATTTGTGTAGCACTATAAGCCCTAGTCCAAATATTAATATTGCTTAATCTTCCATTAAAATATTTAGTATTTGATTCAGTACCACTATCAGTGTCTGTTAGTATAGGGCCTTTTGACCCAATAAAAAGTTCTGATTTATTTTGAGTAGGATCAGATAAACCATTATCAGCTGATGCTAATAAATTACCATTAAAGTAAATTTGCATTGTTGATGATGATTGTTGACATAAGATATGAGTATTACTTTCAACTGATCCAGCACTAGATGTTATTTCACCATTTATAGTAGTAGTTGTTCTACCATCTGATCTTGCAAAATATAATGATTGGCTAATCATATAAATTTCAAATGGAAATTGTCTTGATGTTTCTATTAATATATTAGCAGTTTCAACATCTTGTGGTGGTTTAGTATTTATTTCAGTTGTAAGTGATCCTGTTCCATTAAGGATAACTGTTCTTTTAGCTCCATTTTTAGCTATTATATATCTTTTATGGCTTTGTTGTTCAGCAGCTGTTCCTATTAGAGTAGGTCTTATATAAAATGATATAGAAAAATCTTGTGCTGTGGTAAAATTAAAATTATCATTATTAGGAACTTCTATTTGGGATTGGGTAACACTACTAAAACCAATTGATGTAAAAGATCCAGTAACACCTACACTAAGATTTTCTCCTAAATTAGCTGTTTCAAATGTAACATTATTATATTTAAGAGGATTAAAAAAGTAACTATCATCCGTATCTTTTTTTTCTTCTTGAATTATTAATCTATAATCTTCTGCTGTAGAATAAGTTGTAGGAGCATTAGAATTTTTAGAACCTTGTCTATAAAATTGTTTCGAAATTTGATATTTTCCTGTAGAAGAATTATAATTTCCAAGTGTTTCTACAGCATAACCATCATATACACTTAAATCTTTTTTTCTAAACCCATCTATAGGATCTAATCTAAATACATTTTCTTCTATAGTATTAGGATAATTATCTAAATTAGTACCACTTATAATTAAATTACCAAAAGAATCATCTGTTACTTCATATTGACTAGAACTTAAATAAAATGATGATTTTTTTATTTTTTCTCCATATAAACCTGTGGGGATTGATAATACATTAGTGTTTTTATAGAAATTTTTTATTTGTTTTCTATAATGTATAAAATCTTTTTTATGTGATACATTTTTTAAATGATTTTTATAAAATAAATGATCTATTTGATTATATTTAATAACATTTATAGTATCACCCCCATAAAAAGCACTCTCAGAACTATATAATGATACAGATTCTGATGTATAACTTGTATTAAAATGAGTTACTTGATTAGTTGCAGCTGAAGCTGATGTAAAGTTATACTGTTTATGAGCATTAAAAGGTATTATTGCTATATCTTGAGCTGTAAATTTTTTATAGACATATGCCATTTAGGGAACATTTTAATAGTCTAATTTTACTCTAATAAGTGCTTCTTTTGTAAAATCTTTAGCAACTGGTTGACTTAATTTAGCTATAGCTAATAATTCTTGTGCGCTATTATATAATCCTACAGTAGTAATAAATACTTTAGGATTTGCTTGCATAGAAGTAAATCTAACATTATTATTAGCATCTTTAAAAGATTCATTATTACTATAATTATATTCACTATTTCTGGCTCTTACAAAGTAAAATTTAGAACTAATTTCTTCAGTAGTATCTAATATAAAATGAGCAGCTGCTGAAATATGATAAAATAGTTTTCGTTGATTTAAATCTGTATTACTTGTTGCTCCTGCATTAAGTGTAGGGGCTAAAGATCCACTAAAAGCATCTCCATTTAGTATAATTACTCCTGATTCAGGATAAAATAAACCAAACGATGAACTACCCCCTACTTGATTAACAGTAGATCCAGAAACTTGTCCATTAGAACCTGATACTACTCTATATACGGGTCCTAAATTTGAATCATCAAATTGTCCATTTGTAACACTATCATCTGTTAACTGGACAAATGCTTGACCTGTATTGGTACCTTCTGTGGCTCCCGATATTTGGAGATTTAGTGTTCCTAGAGTTAGTTTTTGTTTATATCTTGCTCTATTTACGTTAATAACATAAATACTATCAGGGCTATGAGTACCAAAAGTAAAACCTTTAGTTTCATCATTAAATACTAATTGTCTATATTGATTATAAATAACTCTTGATGAATTAACCCCAAAAGAACCAGTATCATTAGTAAAATCTGGAGAACCTGATCCTGAATTATGACCAAAAGCTACAGCATATTGTACTTCAGCTGTTGTATCAGATGTATCTTTATTATATACTTCTATAAAAAACTGTCCTGAACTAGTAGGAGATGTAAAATCTGCTTGGGTAGAGGAAGTATGGGCTGTTTGTAAATTATTAGTATTATCAGACCATGTTGAGGTTACTAGTTCTTGTTTTTCAACATCAACAATATCTCCGTTTATAAATTGTGTATACATTATATTTTATTTTTTAAGTAGTTGAAATTGTTACTGGTACAGATAATCTAGCTCCTGAAAGCTTACCTTCAATAATAACACTAGTAGATCTTGAAGTTATTGTATCACTAAATAAATAATCATCATTTGTTGCTATAAGAGTTAATGATGTACCTTCAACTGTTTGAGATGAAGCTAAATTACTAAATGGTTCTATGGAAGTACCTGTAGAAACTCCTGTTCCTGCATCTATTGTATCAAATAATCTACTATCAAGTACTGTAAAGATATATTGTTCATTATTATTGTTAGCGTTAAATGTAGTTGGATCTACAATCGCTGAATCTCCCCTTTTTAAACCTGTATACGATGTACTTACTCTTATATAAGGTATAGCTGTTACTGGTCTAGATAGAGTTATTAGTTTTGAATTCATTGAATTAGCTCCATCTGGAATTGCTTCAATTAAAGGCATATTTTCAATGGCTTCAGCTGAAAATTGAGTACCATTTGGGTGGTTTTCATTAAATAATGAATAATCAATTTCATCATCTCCTAAAGCAAATTGTGTAATATTAAAAGAACCATCATTTCTGGCTAGTAATTCACGACCTCTTTTTGTTAAGATCGCGTCTACTGTAATTGAAGTTTTATCTAAGTATCCCATTGTTTATTTGTTTTGTTATAAATATATATGTTTTTAAAAAATATTAAATTATCTTTGAGCATCAGGAGTAAATTCATTATATACTGGATTTGATGTAACTCCTTGTTGAATTAAACCTGCTTCTTTTAAATAGAATTCTAAATTTCCTTCCACTGATGGATGTGAATTATTAGGAATTAATACTAATCCTTGTTGTCCTATACCATCAAATAATTCTGCATCTTTATTCATATTTAAAATTAAAGTATGTGATTTATCTAAAAACGATAATTCATAACTAAAAGATCCAGAATAATAATTATCTGCTAACATAGATCCTGATAATGAACTACCGTAAGCTGCTACACTAGCTGTATGGGCTCCATGGAATCCAACAGGACCTAATACTCCTCCTTGAATAAATACATCTACATCACTATATGCATCTACATTTATACCAGCTTGAAGACCTTCTCCACCATCTCCAGATATAGGAAAATCATTTAAATCCGAAGTTGTACATCCTGCTGATCCTGATTCTTCCATATAAGTATTTCTAAAATCATCTGTTACAAAACCAGTTAAGGGTTTAAATCTACTATCATCTACTCCCTTAAGTACTAATTCATGGTTAGTGGGTAAACCTCCATTACAATGAGTACCTATATCTAGTGCCCCTAAATTTTGATCTACTTCAAAAGTACTAATACTTCTTTCATCATGTAACGAATTATCAACTACAGATATTGATGATGTACCCGATCCAGAAGTAAAATCTTTAGTACCCTGAAAAAATGTAATATGTAATTCTGTTTTTTCCTGTTCTTCTAAAAGAGAATTATTATTATTATTTTTAAGAAAAGTAAGAGTATCTACACCCATAAATTTACTAGCGGAACCTAAACCTGAAGAAGCTAAAATATCATTATTAAAAGTACCTTGAGGATTATCAACTATAACCCCATAGCTACCTGTATAATATTGCTGGGTAAATTTATTTTCAAATATTGATGATGATGCAAATGAAGGACCTGAATGTTTCATATCAAAGATACTTCCACTATAAATAGTATTACTACCAGCACGTAATCCTGGAAAATTTTCCATTATAGCATACCTAAATCTAACCTGTTCGTTTTGTGATACAGCTACAGCATCACTATTTAATGATCCTGTAAAATATTCTTTTTCTTTTTTAGTACCATTTTTATACAAGTATATTGAATTATTATCTACAAGATGTTTATCTCTATCTGTTTCTCCTGCAAATTCAAATTTAAATGTTTTTAATAGGTATCCTTTATTCATTTTAACTCTATAAACTTTCTTTAAGTTTGTTTGAATAGATTCATCTATAATTTTTGCTTTTAAAGGAGAACCTGTAGGAAAATCTGTTGTTATAAATCTGTGAAAAACATTAAAAGGAGTAGTTTCTTGATTTATAACTTCTACTCGTTGATTAACTTTATCAATTAGTAATATTTTACTAATTCCTACATATGCATGATTTTTAAGTGTAGCAAACTGGGAATCTTCTTCTCCTCCTATAACAGTATTAGCTATATATATTGCAATAGATTCTGCTTGTATTACAGGTAAATTTTGGTAAGTAGTATCTCCTGTTGTAAATTTATTTACTTCTGCTGCTGTTAGTTTTGAACCTTCATATCTAGGGTTTTTCCAAGATTTTTGATCTAATAAGGCATCATCAAACTCTGCTACTAATTGTCTTTCACTAAAACTTCTAGTAAAAACAGTATTTGTTCCTGGCACTAAAGGAGATAGTGATGGGTGCTTATTTTCATTAAAGGGGGGAACCCCAAAATTTGGATTATGGTATGGCATATTTACAACTTATATTCTTTATATTTATAATACCTATTAGATTTTCTTCCTCCTAATGCATTTCCTAAAATAGTTGATGATTGATGTGCTATATAATTATCAGGTTTTGTTGTAGTAAAAGGTTTTATAGGAGCCTGAGAAAATTGTGCATTTTCTCTATTAGGATCTTTTTGAGAAGGATCTAACACATCTATATATATTTCTACGGTTCCATTAGTACCTCGTTCTATTCTTTCTCCTGTTTTACTTGAAGTAACAAAAGTTAAATTATTATCACTTACAACACTTGATTCTGTTAAAGTAAAGGCTGAACCACTACTATAGTTTTTAGTAAAATCTACTTCTATAGTTTGATGGGAACCCGTTATCATAGTTTGACCATCATTTCTAACGGGTAATGTTCTAGGAATTTTACTTCTTTCTAAAAAATGTGGTTCTATTACTAAACCTGTTTTTGTATTAGCTTTAAATGGTACAAATTGTTCTATTAATTTAAATAGTGTATGATCTATTTGTTGTATTTGTTTAATATAAGCAGCAAAATTATATCTATTTTTTATTTTTTTAAAATAAACATTTGATATATCTTTTAAGTTATTATATTTAGAAGATGTTTGTTCTGATGGTAAAGGTGAACCTATAAAATCATCTAATCTAAATGAACCTAAAGTATAAATTATATCTTCATTAATTTCATTTGTAGGAGAGAAAAATATACCTAAATCTTCAAAATCTTGTGGTTGCCTATCTAGTGTAGATGTTTCAAATTTTTCTGTAGGTGATAACATATTTTCATCTACAGTACCTTCATCTATTCTGACTTTTTCACTTGTAGTTGAAATACCTACAGTATCAGGGGTTGGTAAAAAATGGGTTTCTATTATTTCTTCAAATTGTTGTGAAGATATGGAACTTGATACTCCATCTACCATTCCTAAATAGTTTACATCTATATTAGGATGGAAGCTTGAACTATCTTGTAAATCATTGCTCCCTAAAGGTAATCTTAAAATTAAATTATCAAAAGAAGAAGAAATAGAATTACCCGCATACATAAATGGTTCAAGAGCATGTTTTTTAAGAGTTGCATCTGATAAAATTTCATTATTATAAACTCTAACTTCTTGTAATGAACCTGAATATCTTAAACCATCTACTGGATCAAATTCCGCACTAGAGTTTGGTGTAATACCCCCTATAAAAAAATGTGAAAAAGCATGTTGATTTACAGCCCCAAACATAAAATTCCAAGGGTTAGAAGGTGCATCAATTATACTAGAAGTTACATATTTATGTATGTTTTTATTAAAATTAGCTTGATATGCTCCAAATTCAGTATTTTGATTAGTTGTGGATCCATTTTTAGATGCATTTATAAAAATATTCCAAAAATCACCATTAAATATAGGAAAATTATCTGTTTCTACTTCTGTGTCATTTCCTACTAAATATCTTAATTTACCATACTGGGTTGAATCCCCTGAAGATGATATATCATTTCCAGTATAAGGAACTAGTATTAAGTGATTATTATAATTTGCTAAAGAACTTGTTGTACTAAACAAATGTTGGTTTGATTCCAATCTAGCTGGTTTAATTCTAAATTCTATAGCTTTTTCAAGACTATTATAATGATCAATATAATCAGCAGATCCACTTCCAGCTTCTGTTTTTATAAAAAATCCATCAGTATCCGAATCTCCTTTTAAAGCTAAACTTGCTTTTTCATAAGTAAACGTTTTATAAGTATCTGCGGTATCTAAATCTTTTAAAGGACCACTTACAGGTGTAGATCCACCATATTCTTTTACATTTAATATAGTTGAAGGTACACCATAACAACTCATTAATGCTTTTAACCCTCTTTCTGTTCCTTTAGTTTTTAAAAGATAAGGAGCATTATGATATAATCGTTTCCAAATTTCTTTTGCTATATCTTGTTTTGGTATTGATCCTTCATTTGATGCTGTAATCATAGTTTCAGAAGCTACTCCTGAAGATGAAAAGAAATTAGTAGCATCATAATTTCCACTTCCAGTTCCTTCTCCTAAAAGATATTCTATTAAATCAGCATTTTCAAATTGATCAAAAGTTTCAATTCCTAAACTTTTAAGTTGATAATAAACTAAATCTTTTGAAATTCCATTTACATGATCTGAATTATTAGATTGATCTAAATGTTTTATATATGTCCATATATGATCAAAATGTTGACCAATCATATTTACAAAACTAACATATAAGTTATTATCTGTATTGTCTTTAATATGGGTAGGGATTAATTCATTTAAGCTATATGGATTTTGTCTATCAAATAATGATGCTGATAATAATTGACCCCCATAATTATCATTATAAGAATCACCGGATCCTAACCAAGTTTTAGCATTAGAAGAGGTTACTGAATATACTATATAAGGTTTAGTTGTTGTTTGTTTAGGCCAAGTATATTCACTTCCTGATGTAAAATATAAAAATTGTTCATATCCATCAAATCCTCTTATAAGATTTTCTTTTTTAGTATTAATATTATTTTTAGCATTTAAAATAGTTAATGAATTAGCAGTAGAACCTCCTACTGCTTCTACTTCTTTTATTTGAGCATCATAATTTTCTATAAGTTTTAATTTATACTCAAAGTTTTTTAAACGCTCTTCAGCACTACTAAAATGTGTAAAATTTTCAAAATGATATGATTCTTCTATACTAGAAGATAAAGGTTGTATATAATCATAATTTATATCTATTTCTACACCATCATTATCTAATTTACTTAATAAATGTTGATAGGATGAAGTTATATTATATGCTAATAGTTGATCATATGTTTTAAAACTGGATGGAATTGATTGATTTTGTTTAATATCAATACTAAAATTAGGACCTAATAAATCAATACTATCATCTTCTAACACGGGATCACCTAAATCTACTGAAAGTATTATAGGATCTACTATCTCTTCTACTATTTTAAATGATAGCTGTTCATCTACAGAAGGAGATAATGGATTTAATGTTTTTAATAATATTTCGTGTACAGAAGGGGTTTTATTTAATAATATATTAATACAAGGGATTAAAATATCATTTCCTAAATTGATAGAAAATTCTTTAAAATAAACAGAAGATTCTATTTCCGATATAAAGTTACTAACTGCTGGGTCTAATATGTTATTAGTTATAAGAGGAGTTGTTGATCTTATTTCTCTTCTGCTATCTGATATTTCGGTAATATTAAATGGAAGAGTTGAGTCATTAAATATTTTATTTTTTAATATATTTAATTTTACAGTAAATTGCCCAGAATTAAAACCTCTACTAGTTAATATTTTTTCGGGATCAACTAAAATACTTTTACCTACCGTACTATTTTCTTCGCTAAAACCTGTTAGTGTAAAATCTTGAAAATTATCTTCTGAAAATATTACTTGATTATTTAAATTATATATGTGTAATTCTATATAATCACCTTTTCTTCCAAAGGTTTTATCTATATTTTTTGAAGATATAGGTAAAACAAGAGTATCATCTATTTGAGAAGAAGTAGAATCTATAGAAGTAGGTCCTGAAGTAAGTTCTGTTGTTAGATTTAAGTCTGGATTTGGATTTTCAGCTCCACCACCTCCACCTCCAGCATATTGATCTCTTTGTATATAATTTTTAATCATTTTATATTATTTTTAATATCCTCTACCTGCAATATCCCTTTGATCATTGGCTCTATTAATACGATCTAGTGAATCGCCAGGAGCAGGTCTATTAATCTGATTATAACTATTAACTTCAGAAATAGGTACATAAAGATCATTTAATGTAAAAATAGGTGGTCCGTCGGGTATTGAATTTAATGCAACATTATTTATATAAACTACAACTTCTTGATCTGATATTTTTTTTGTTGGATTAAGAGTTTGCTTTATGCTATCTTGTTTTAGTTTATTAAATATTATTCTGTTTGTTATTAGTCTTTTTTTAGCAGATTGCATAACATATAATTTATTTGCCGCTATTGCTGGATTAATAAGTATACTAGATGCATATGAATCAGAAGTTAATATTGCTCTATTTTGATAATATGGGTGTTTTTTTTCTATATTATCTATTTTTCTTTGGGTATCTCTAGCTTGAGTTTGTAATGCCATAATTTCTTTTTTTGTAGCATGTTGAAAACCTAATTGAGGAAATACATGTTTATCACTTCTACTAAAAAACTTTCTAAGTAACTCAGGGGCATTACCTACTAATTCATAAAATAATGTATTAAATAAATCAAAAAATTCTTTTATATTTTCATTTTTAGGAGCAAATTCTATAAATTCTTCATCTAACTCATCTCTTGCACTACAAATTCCATAAACATTTTTATTTAAATCTAAATTAATAGAATGTTCACTAGTATTAATATTAGATAAAGGTTCATTTTCTGTAAATGGTGCCGTTTCTGTAAATAGTGTCGCCGCAATACTACCAGTATATAAATCATTAGTTGAAGAGTTATTTGTATGATAAGACATAAATTATGGTATATGTAATTGTAAATTATTAGGATAATTACTAGTTAAATAATTATCATTAAAGTTGCTTCCACCGTTTTTAGGGTTGAATGGATTATCTGGATTAATACATCTATAAAAACGATATTGATCTTCTAAATCATCACCAGGAATATAAAAACTTTCTGTATTACATCCATATACTGGGGCTCCTTTTAATCCAGCAAATACTAATCCTCCAACACCATTTCCTATACTCCAATTTGCGGCATCTTGAAATTGATTTCTATAATCTGGTTGAATTACATCTGTTACCCAAGTAATTCTTTTTAATATAAATCCTTCATCATCATGAGCAAAATAACCTATAGGACCTTTTGCTTTTAAATCAAAACCAAAACCACCATTTCCTACTTCTCTTAACTTTCTTACATTTGTATAACTTATCCAGGTTCCACCATCACCCGCTGCAGCGGATAAATTAAAATACCATACTTTAGTCTGGTCAAAATAATTTTGATCAAAGTTTTTTCTTTTATATTTACCTTCTACACATATTATAACAAAATATCCTATGTCTCTATGATAAAATACTGGTTGGCCATAAATTCTAAATTTACCCTTTCCTAAACCTTGTACATCATATTTTTCAGGAAATTTTCCTTGGTGATTTGCATTTCCATGAATATCTAAAATTTCTGTATAGTAATGTGAATCAATACTATCTAAAAACTTTTTTTGAAATTCTTGGCTTTGGTTTATAGCACCATATACTCCTCCGTCTGCTACTACTTGGGTTCGAACTGATGGACTAATAGGATAAGTAGAATTTAATATTCCATCTCTTAAAGATGGACTATATATCCTTCTAGTGTCTCTTGAAGTAATTTCATCAAATGTAGGTGATTTTTGTTCAATTGAATACACATCACTTAATCCATTTAATATTTTCCAACTACTATTAGATTCGTCTGTGGGTTCTAATTCTTTATACATAACTCTTCCACTAACTATTACTAAACCTGAAAATAAATTATCTTTACCCCAAAGTGCTACTTTATTAGCAGCTATATCTTCATTAGTTATTATACTATCACCTACTGGATTCATATATAAATTAGGATCTATATTTAAATCACCATTAAGATAATTAAAATTTGTTATATCATAAATTTCATCAGGAACAGCGTTATAACCTATTAAATTAGAGTCTGCAGAACCTATATCACTTGCAGCATTTCTTGCAAATATTAATGTTTCTACCTGTCCTTTTTGTAAATTTAAAGTTTTTATCTCATAAGCATTTGAATCAGTAAGTTCTTGAAGCGTACCATTTTCATATGCTGCTATAATTTGATCATCAGAAAATTTTGTATATTCTTCAACTTCATCATAATAGGGATTATGTACATAAGAAATTTGGCAACCCCCGTCAGAAAGAAAAACTTGTGCACCATCATCATTGTAACCAGGTCCTGTAAATACATCGTATGTATCTATTATTTCATTTCCTTGACAATATAATTTTAATTTATAGTAAGGTTGTTTTACTTTTAAATCTTCTAAAATTCCGGTAAATCCAGTTAAATTTAAATCACTATGTTTTTTAATAGAAGGTCCTGTAAAAATATTTTCTAATTCTTCTTCAGTTAAATAAGTCCATCCACTATTATCTTCGGGTAAATTAAGTAATTTTCTTGATACAAGATAGGCTGAGTCTCCTGTATCTCCTCCTTTTATAAGTCTTTTTACTCCTTCTTGCATTATCCATACTCTATTTTCACCTTGATATTGAACTCCATTTTCTCCTAGAGTTAAATAGGTTCGATCAGGATATATAGGATGTTCATTAAGTTGTGGAGCAGTAAGTGTTAAATATTCATCTTCTAATAATGCAATATTATCAATTAAATTTTTTATTTTTACTTCATTTTCTCTTATAATTTTTTGACCAAAAGGTAAAGCTTCAAAAACTTGATTTATAATATATTCATGTGTATTTTTTTGACCCAATTTTATAATAAGATAAAATAATTTATTATACATTTGTAATAAATTATCAAATGTTATTTTATTTTTTGATTTAGCTAATTTACTAAATTTTTTTAAATAACTTTTATCTGAAGTTTCATTACTTATTACTACTTTATTTAAATTTATATTTCGTAAGGCCATTATCTAACAACTTTAAAATAATATTTATCATCATATATTTTTGTACTATCGTTATTAGTATGTTTAAATAAAATTCTATAATATCTTTCAGGTTGCAAACCTTTCATAAATATTTTAAAATACATACCTTCATTATCAGCACTTAATTTTGTATAACTAGTATCAAAAGGGATAACTTCTTGTTCAGTATGGGCATCTCTTATACTATAATAAGACGCTGTAGTAAAATATCCTATATTTAAAAAATTAGATGAAGAAGTAAATTGTCTAACTGGATATTTATCTCTTATATGGATTCTAAATATAGCTTCATCATTTTGATTATATTCTTCTCCATTTCTATATAATGAAACATTTAAATCACCAGTTAATTTAGCTAATGATTGAGAATTATGAATACTATCATCCCATTTAAAACATAGTTTTGGAGGATGTATAGTATGAGTATCAACTGAAAAATATTGTAATTCACCAAAACTATGAGATATTTGAGCTTCTATAGCATCTGGTTTTTTAATTAAAAATCCATTATTTTCTATACCCGTAGGATAAGAATTACTATTAAATAAACTAGCTGAGTGTTTTTTTACTATATCAGTTACATCAAAATTTGTATCTAATGTATCTCCTACTAAAAATTGTTGTGTTGAAGTAAATCCACTACCTGTATACCATACTCCTCCTCCTTGGGTTATAAGAGATGATGATATAGAACCAGTTGAACCCGCCCCAAAACTTGAAGTAGTCCAAGCTGTAGCAGTTGTTGTATTATTTCTAAATTCCCAACTAGCGCCATTTGAACTTGTAGGTAAATTTGAATATCTTCCTGTACCTTCATCCCATGATTGAGATACAGCAAATACATTTAAATTTAAAGTTGATACTAAATTTTTAGGCTCTGCTGCCATTAATTGAAGATTAACTTTAGATAATGCAAATTTATCATGACCCATTACATCACTAATTGTGGTTTTTAGTTCTTCGTTTTTAAATTTAAGTAAAATTCTTGAGGGGTATAATATATTATTATTAGATCCTATTTCTTTTACTATTTCTAATATTTCATCACTACCTGCGTTCATTGCTGATCTATCAGGATGACTATATAATGTTGTATCTATTTCTGGAAATAAAAAGTAGTATGCCATTTTAATAAGTTGTTATTCTTCCTTTAATATCTGTATCTGGGTATTTTAATTCAAATATACTAGGGTCTAATGAAGGGTAAATTATTTCATCTCTAGTAGCTTTTTGTATACTATAACTATGTTTTGAATAACCTAAAGATTCTCCTTTTTTATTAGTTATTACAATATTTTCTACTGTTTGGACTCCATCAACAGCACCTATTAGATTTTTAATTTCGGACATTACTATAGGTTGATTAATTTGCCATTTATCAATATTAAAATAATCTTTAACTTCTGTTATACATTGAAGTAATACTCTTTGATTATTATAATTTCTAAAAGTTGTAATTTCAAATTCTAATGCTATATTAATGATAAATGCATCTTTAATATTAATAGCATCCGTTAACATTCTATATTGTTCTAAATAAGTTGCTAAATTTGTTTTAGTAGCTGTATTTAAAGTTGTTAATTGTTTTTCAGAATTATATCCTAACGTATATAAATTTAAAGCTAATGGATTAGGGATTCTATTAGGTTCATTAGTTAAAGGTGATATCTGATCATCCTGTGTTATATAAGCTTTAGATACTCTACCAAATTGGGGTGGCATTGATAAAGTTCTAATAATATAATCATCTTTAGTTACTGTTCTTTGTTGAGCTCCAAAATTAGCGGCTGCATTTAATCTTATCTCTTCAATAGTATCTCCTGCTCCTCCACCTTTTGCTGCTTCTACATTTGTAGATGTTATAGATGCTTTAACAAAAGTTAACATTCCTTGATTTAAATTAGGTTTATTATTAATAAGTAATTCACCTATTGTAGTAATAGTATTACTATTTACATTAGATGATAATCCACCTCCTACTAAATAATTTACTGTTAAAGTTGTATTTGATGGAACTTGACCATATGCTTTTGTATATAAAAAATTAGATGGGTCATAAGCTTTATCTAACTGACTTCTACCTTCTTTAATTCCTAATCCTATATTATCTGGGTTAGGGATTATTTGTTCATCGGCTTTATCAGATGAACCTGCTCCAAACTGAATTTCAAGTTGATTATTAGCTTTAAATCTTGAAACAAATCTTCTAGGTACTTGTTTTAATTTTAATAAAAATGGTGTTTGGTTATTAAAACCTTTTAAATCGGGATCATTAGCCCCATTATTAGATACTTCTTCAAATATAGTATCTTGAGCTAAATAAGGAACTTCATTATATATGTTTCCATCTGAATCTGTAATTGATTCAATAGAAATAATATCTGTATCAAATAGAGTTAAGGTTTTAAATCTTTCGGGAGCACCTATAGTAAAAGTTTGGGTTTTTATTTGTCCCGAAATAGCAGGGATTGTTTTTTTAAGTATATAGTATTCTGGGTTATTAGAAGTATCAAATTGATATATACTTATATTAGTTGGTTCAAATGAAGAAGAAAAATCAAATCTTGTATCTCTAGTAATATAAAAAGTACTTCCCTCTGTAGAATCAAAGGTTGAATTTTGTTGTACATTTAAAGCATAATCAAAATCTGGTTCATAAGAACCACCAATTACTTTAGATGGTACTAATTGTGTTATATCTAAATTTACTGATGATGCCGTTGTTACCTTAGGTTTATAACCTAAAGTATATGCTAAATTAAATAAATTTTCTCTATCCTGTGCTAATGATAAAAATGCTTCTCTTAATTGTTTGTCAGTATAAAAGGATAAAACATCCCCTACATATGCCGCCATTTCTAAAAACATCATACCAGGATTCCCTTCACTAAAATCATTAAAATTTTCAGGAAAATAAGTTTGTGAAAATTCAATAAGTTGATTTTTAAAGGTATTAAAATCCTTACTTATATATTTTACATCTTTATCTTGAGATTTATTTGATACTTTTGAATATGCCATTAGTTAAAGTTTAGTTGTATATTATCCATAGAACCATCCAGATTAGATTTATATGCTATTGATATAAAAACTGTTTCTTCTTCTTTAGATAAACTTGTTTCTACATTTAATACTGTAATATTAGGTATATAAAAAGCTGTTTGGTTTTGGATTTTTTCTTTTAATATATCTATATTAATTTTTTGTTCAAATAATAATTTTTTTATTCCTACTCCGTAATTAGGTAAATTTATTCTTTCACCTGGCTCAGTAAGTAATAAATTTATAAGATTGGCTTTAGATTGTTCTTGGATTGTTTCAGTTCCAGAAAACATATTAGTTTCATCTAAAGGAAAAGCTACCCCTATCGTAACATTTTTGTTAAGATCCAGGGGATTAACTCTTTTTATTCCTTTAATTATAGGCATTTATTATTTTTCTTTTTTCTTATTTATTGCTTTCATCAAACTACTATAATCTCTTGTAACTGCATTTGCTACTTCTGTAGGCATACCTGCTGTATCCATAGGCATTGGGGCCCCAGTTGCAAATGGTTGAGATAAATTTGCTGGGGTCATAGCCGATTGAGTATTTATATCACCTGCTGCTGTTTCATTTAAAAGATCATTTAAAGTATTATTACCTACAAAATTTTGTTTTGAATGTTGTTTTATAGGTTGGGTACCCATTATCTTTTCTCTTAATGAATTTTTTGCTATTTCAGACATTTGATTATCTGGAACTTCAACTAATCTTTCAGTATGCTCCGTTATAGTAGGTTTAAGTTCACTACGTAAATCTTCTTTAAGTGATTTAATTTCTCTACGTAATGCATAATCGATTTCTTCTCTAACTATTTTTCTAATTAGATTTTCAAAAGTTTTTGCTTTCATGTTAATAATTAATGTTTGTTAATAAATATAAAGTTTTTAACCTCCATAACCACCTCCTGAACTGCCTCCCGAACTACCTCCCGAACTGCCTCCTGGACTGGATAGCCCACCATATTGATTAGTATTAGTAGAAGTAGTTGTGGTTGTATTTCCTAAAGTATAAGTTATAGGATTAATCTTTTTAAAACTAAGATTGTATTCTTCTCCAAAAAATTCATCTAATTTATAAACACGTTCTATACCTTCATATGCTCCTATAGTTTGTAAATAATTTAAAACACTTTGAGCATTTTGAATTGTTAAATTTATAATAAATTCTTCATCTTGAGTATAAACATTTATGGTATTTCCATTAATATCTGTTATTTGTTTAGGATATTGGTTTTGTTGGTTATTCATTTCTTCAATTAAGGCTAGTTGCTCCGCATTAGCTATTTGATCAACTAAAAATTGTCCACAGTCTCTTTGATAATTTATAAGTAAATTAGCTAAAAATAATTTTAATTTTACTATTTCGCTTTTTATAAATTGTAATTGAGCTTTAGCTCTATTTAAAATAGTAAAAACTTGTTTAGCTTGAGCTACATAACTTAAAATCATAACAGGAATTGCAGTAAATAAACCTAAATATTCTTGGACTTTAGCTTTACCATAATCTATTTTTTTACCTAATGTATCTATAGTAATACCACTTGCTGCGGGACCACTAGAAGCTGCTAAACCAATAGGAGCTACATTAACTACTGCATTAAGAATTTGGACAATAGGAGTAGTTATAGTTACTACGTCTTTAATCATTTTTATAGGACCTGCTTCTTCAATAATAGGTCCTATTTTTTCCTCTATTTCTGTTAATTTTTTTAAACCTTTATCAATAAGTTCTTCAACACCTGTAAGTGTATCATTTAATTGATTCCATTTTTTCATAAATTTATCATTGCCCTTTGTACTACATCCTTCAGGACCAATTTCTGTTCTTAATCTACTTACTATAGTTTGAGGGTTTAAAAGTTGTGATTTTAATTCATTTAACTTTTTTTTACCTTCATTTTTAACTTCAGCTTTAGCTCTTACTATTATAGCATCTATTTGATTATTTAATATGTTTCTTACTTTTTGTGACGCCATTTTACACTAATTTAGTATTTGCACTTTTCATATTTTCTAAACTATCTTTTATACTTTGCAATTGAATTTTTCTTATTCTTAACATAGATTCATTTGCAGGATTTACTCCTGTAACTCCTCCTGGAGGTGATACTACGTAGGATACTTTATATTGAATATCAAATATTAACCCATCTATCATATCTAATATGTCTTCTAATATTTCTTGAAGTTCATTTCCTAAAACAGCAGGTTCAGTAGGTAATGTATTATCAAATTCTAAACCTAAGTATATATTAGGTGAATTTACTATAAATTTACTTGTATCTTTTTCGGGACCTGTGTCAAAATGAAAACTTCCATTAGCACTAAATCCTATAGTTTCATTTGCAAATAAAAGTATACTATCACTTTTGGCATTAAAAACTAATCTATCTGAGTTTAATAAAACTTGATTACCTTGGTATTCTGATGGTGATTTTGGTATATATGCCATATTATATTAAATTATTTTCTGCAAATGATATTCCATGGGTATAATTACCTATTTTACATGTATTTTCAGTTTCATACATTTCATGTAAATCATCTCTTTCAGATGCCATAGATACAGTTCTAGGATTATTTCCTTCTAAATAAGATATAGATATCCAAGAATGATTTGGTCTATATTGAGAATAATTTCCTCTTTCGGGATATTCCCATATTAGTTGATTAAATGAACTTACATTTTGATAAATTAAATTAAAAAGAGTTGCTGAAGGATATCCTATACTAACTATGTCAGCTGCTGCACCTAATGTATGATGGGAATTAGAAACTCCTCCTATTTTTTCGTTTAATTCTTTACATCTATAACCTGAAGTTATTATTAAATTTCCTTCACCCATTAAATCTACTATAGGTTGAATACAATTTGTGTGAAGATTTTTTATATTATTAACTATATAATTTTCTGTTAGTAAAGCATCTTCGCCTACATCAATACCCGGTTTATTATTAATTGTAGGGTATGCGTAACTTCTTATATAATGTTTTAAAGTAAATCCCATATTTTAACCACTTAAATTTTCAACATAATTAATACCACTAGGTTCATTAGGTTCTGTATCAAAAGAAACTGCTATTGCCTCATCTCCACTTTGTTGATTACCATTATTAGGTTCAGTAGGGGAATTATCATAATATGCTATATCTGGATTATTCAATTGTCTTAATTCATCATTTTGTTGTAATTCTTCTGCTGGTATATTACTTATTGAAGTTAAAGATATATCTTCACTAACATTATCTTCCATAACTATTTCATTAGCTAAGGGTTCTTCCTGATCTAATGCTACAAATATATCAGTAAGATAAGATTCATCATTTAAAGATGCTGGTATAAAATTATTTATTTTTTGGTTAGATGTTAAATATATACTTGAATCATCTTCATTTATATCTTCTAAAACATGCTCATGTGACATTAATAAAACCGATTTAGAATTTTTTTGTCCATTTCTAATTATAGTAATAGGATCTCCATTTTGTCCCCTAGAACTCCAACTATTAGGATAATTATTTTCTCCTACTGTAGATCCAAATCTAATAGAATTCCCAAATCTACCTTCTATTAAAGTATCTCCTTCATAAGCCCTTAGTGGTTTTAAATTAAAATTTGGTTTAAAATATTTTCCATAACTAATTTCACCATCTATTATTTCTGCTGGTAGAGAATTTTGGTTAACATTTTTAAGTACATCTATAGGGGGTAAATAATAAAATACTGGAATATTTTTTTTACCATAATGCTCATCATTAGCATTACTAGAAATAATTAATACTATTTCATCTCTAATAGGATATTGTTTTAAAAACGAAAATAACGGTTTTGCGAATGGAAGTGTATTTAAATCTAATTCAGGTAATGGTGAATTATCATTTACATCTGTAAATAATATAGTACCTATAGAATCTTCTCTACCTAATGATTCATATCTTAAATGATTTTTATTTAAGATAATATCTTTTACTCTTATGGATCTAAGATTGGTTTCCATTTTTATTTTCTAATTTTTTAGGTTCTTCAACAGTTTTAGCTATTTCTTCAGTTAAGTCTTGAAGTTGAGCCATTTCTTCTTCTGTTAATAATCCACTATCACCACTACTTGCTGTACCTGTAGATAAACGTTGTACAATAGCTGCCATTTTTATTAATGCATCATCATTTTTTACACTAATTTCTAGATATTCTTTAATTAAGGGAACTATAACAGTAGCATCACCTAAAGATTGGACTAGGGGTTTTAACTCAGATATAAGCTGGGCTAATTGTTTAGCTTTTTTCTTTTGATTACCATGAATATCTTTCAATAAATCAGAGAAAGAAATGTTATCAAATAATATTTGGTTTAATGGGTCCATACTATTTTATTATAAATATGGAAAAAATTAGACTTTTACGTAACCTGTTTTTATATACTCGTTATATAATTTTTTATAAACTTTTTTAAGTATTTTTGTTACTTTAGTAATTACTGGAGTTTCTACACCAGTCATTTCTCTTATATAAATATATAATGCTTTTTTATTAAATATTTCTAAATTTTCTCTTCGTTTAAACAATATATTTACAGCATCACATACTTTTCTATCGTGATCTTTTTTAAATAAAGTAAACATATGTTTATCAACATATTCAGTATAATAATCTATAAATTCCTTTATATCTTGTTTACGTTCATCTCTTCCTAGCTGACGTAATACTCCTGCATCTTCATCTGCTGCTAAGGGATCTACTTTAGCTTTTTTCTTTTTATAATTGTTATTATTGTATAAAATAAGATAATTTTTACCTACAATTGAAAAATAACTAAACGCTTTTGAACCCTTTTCCGGTTTAAAATAATCTAATTTTTCTAAGAAAAAACAACAAACTTCATGTTTTAAATCCTCTAACGATTCAACTTCTGTATAATAGAATTTAAATGTGTGGATTAAATTTTCGGCTAATTTATAAAATGCATATGCTATACGTGTACGATATATTTCATTTCTTTCTTCCTGGTTAGATGATGATAAATATTCTTTTATAGCTAAATCTACATCTGAAGTAAAATATTGTTTTTTAGATGGTTTTCTACCTCTTTTTTTCTTAACAACTGGTTCGGGAGTAAGAGAACCGGTGGTAGCCGGTTCTTTAATTTTTTCATTTGACATTTAAGGATTATTTAAGTGTAAATTCGTTTAATGCTTCTTGTATTTTTTTCATTTCACCCCAAAACCATCCTATTTGATCATCGGATTCAAAAATACCTTTATCATCTATTTGTTTTAATCTTTGGTCAATAGCTATTATTGCTTCACTTTGTTTTAAAATAAAATCTTCTAAACGTTCATTTCTTAAAATTAAATTTCTAATAATAAAAAAAGAAGCTGTTATTATTACTGCTATTATAATACTAAGTGTAATCATTATTGGTCTTTAAAAAATGAATCTATAACATCTAATGTTGCTGATGCTAATTTTGGGTTATTTTTCGTATTTACTTTTTTAGCTGCTCTTAATGTTTTATCACCTTTACTAGCGTTTTTAGGTTTATTAGTTTTAGGTACTGCATCTGTAGCATTATTCCAAATTTCATATTCTATTTGAGCAGCCATATGATCTGCTTGATGCATTAATAATGGTAAATGGGATCTTAATTTAGTTTCTTTCATACTAGACATAAAATAAAACTTATTAGATTCATCATATAAACCATCGTGTATTTTAATACTAATAAACTCATTTTGAGTTACCTTACAACCAATTTCTTGTAATAAAAATAAAGATCGTTCTGGAACCTTCATAGCAGGTATATCAGTATTAAACTTATAAACTTGTCCTAATTTATCAATATGCCATTGTGAATCGTTTGGTTGATAATATTCACCTTCTTGTTGACCCATCTTACCCAAATCATGGAGTAAAGCAACAAAATGCATTTCTTCAACGGTATATGTAGAAATATCTCCTCCCATTTTTTTCCACGTTTTATATAATTCATTTGCACAATCATATACACGTAAAACATGATCAACATAACCACCAGCAAATGCCGAATGATGCCAATTTTTGGCAGCTGCGGGCATCATCATGAGTCGTTCTTTATATTTTTCTAAAAATGGAATTAATATATCTGTTCTTTCTTTAGATATATTAGTTTTTATTTCCGTGATATAACGATCCCAATTTAATTGGATTTTTTCTGCTGATAACATATTATAAGTTTCCTGTATTTTGTGTTCCTCTGGCCCCCATATTTCCCGTATTAGAAATATTAATTATATTTTGTAACTCTTCATAACGGTCTTTTAATTCTCCGTTTTGTAAAAAATCTAAAGCCTCATTTTGTTTTCCGTTTTTAATTAAAGTATATAATCTAGCCAAAGATTGATCTAATCTTTCCATAGCTACTTGTACTTGTCTTTCGTATGCCATATTATTATTTTTTAGTTGATTTAAACGTACGACCTTTTTTTACACCATCCAAATCATTTTTGCGAGGTTTTGTACGTTTAATTTTTTGTTTTTTTGGATAGTAATCATCATCAGACCAACGGTCTAA
>Ga0181413_1000083_pt1 | contig 24045 bp, 27 predicted proteins | sample 36SPOviralmetaG_FD_130111 | JGI IMG/M metagenome (GOLD analysis project Ga0181413, IMG submission 130111) | Marine viral communities from the oligotrophic San Pedro Time Series (SPOT) site, San Pedro Channel, CA, USA - 36 SPOT_SRF_2012-09-28 | ecosystem: Environmental > Aquatic > Marine > Strait... | reverse complement strand
ACATCTGATCCATCGCCCCAGTTAACTCTGACAAAATCCCCAATTTCGTATGTCTCTTCCTCTCCAGTCGGTGAAATGACTCGCACTTCCGTTGCGACGCCTTTTGAAGTTTTCAATACAGTAATACCGTAGTCGCCAACTTCGTCATCTTCGTCACCATCTTCGACGTCTTCGACCGGGACAATCGCAAGATTGCAATCACCCACTTCATTATCCGACTCGCCGTTCTTGAAATCCAGACACTTTGATACACCCGCGAAAACATTCACGTCAGTCGCATGTTTTTTCGCAGTTTCGATAGCCTTGATAAACTCGTCGTGAACCTTCTGTTCTTTATCCATGTTGATCTTCAAAGTTTTTTTTTCAATTTCACCTTCTCTGTGCTCGTTGTATGCTTCTTTGTATTCACTTTTGCACTTGTCAAATGCTTCTTGCTTGATTTTCAAATTCGCACGATTCGTATCATCCGCTTCGTTTATTTCCTTTCTTTCTTCCCTATTTTTTATCTTGGCCGCAGAGATATTTATTTGGGCATCTCTCTCTGAACGCAACTCGATCTCCGCTTCGGTTTGACGGCGTTCTGTATCATCCAGCTTCTTCTTTCGAAATTCTTGCTCGTCTTTGTGCTCGTCGTACTTTCTTTTCGCCAGCCTCGCTGAATCAGATGTTCGAACCAGCGTATCGTTGACAACCTGTGCCGCGTCGACAACAGACAAGCCAAGAAATGCCGGTGTATTCGGCGCGGCATCGAGTTCGTCACCGGATGCCAGAGGCTTTCTGCTGAAAAAGCTGAACATGTTGATGGATACACTCAATCGACGGTCGTGTCACCCCCTCTTTCGAAGTGGTAGTGTGTTGTGTCCAAGCGACGCGTGCGGGAAAGCGATTTATTCGATTTCGATCGATGCGGGTTTTCCGATTTTTTTACCTTTTAAAAAATTATGATAGAACTTCCTCTTTTTTAATTAACCAACAAATTAACGAAAGCGCGCTTGCTCATCACCCACCTCTCATACATGCCACGACTCCCTCCGCGAGCGAGATTTAACTCCTCTTTTCAGAGATCCTGTATGCCAAACCTTGTTGGTGCCCAGCAAAAGGCTGTCACGGACTTGCGAAGCGACCAGTCAGAGGATTGTGAAGCGACCATCACGAAGACTGACAATTCCTACTCGCAAGTCGATGGCGACAGCGACACCGAGCCCAATATCACAAACGCGCTGATTGAAGTCTGGAAAACAATGCAGAAGACCACGTCTTCGCACCGCCCTCCGAGCCGGTACGACGTGTACGACACTGACCAAGACAACGATAGCGACACCGACCCCGAGGAGGACCGCGTGCGGAGGGAATCGCTCGCGCGAGATGAAAGGAAAATTTGGGCGAAGGTGTACTCTCGGGCACATTATCAGGCAAACAAAGAAGCATACAAAGATAAGAACAAGAAGGCGTATGGGAAGGCGTACTATCAGGTGAACAAAGAGAAGATTGCAGCGTACTATCAAGCGAACAAAGAAAAAATATCTGCGAATAGAGCAGCGTATAGGGCGCGACTTCGGGCGGAGAAAGAAGCGGAGAAAGAACGCCGACGGGCGGAGAAAGAACACGGAGAAGCTGTCCAAAGGATTATCGAGTCTAACAATTCCCTCAAAAATATCTTCACGTGATACTGGAATAGAAACAATTTAGATATTTTATACGATATTGCGCCATAATACCTCGAAATTTTTCCTATCACTACAGAAGAATGGAATTATATCAAAGATTAGGTGTTGACAGAACAGCTGGTAAACAAGAAATTAAAAAAGCATATTACAAATTGGCCAAAGAACATCACCCAGACCGTTGCAAGAATAATACATCATCAGACATGTTTCAACAGATACAAGAAGCATACGATGTATTATCGGATGAAGTTAAAAAACAAGATTACGATCGGTCATTGAATTTCGATCAAACGTTTAGTTCAATGTTTGTTGATATAGATTCAATTTTAAAAGATATGCATGCTAACTTTTCTGTTCCTGGTGGTCAAGAACATTCAACACCCAATGATGATTATTCTATTGTCGAACTCTCTGTTGACGAATACTTAGAAGGCTGCTCAAAAGTTATCCATAAAACTGTACAGGTAATATGCGAATGCTGTAAAGGAAGTGGGGTGAAAAACTTTTACGAAAACAGCCAGCCATGCAGCATTTGTAATTCTACAGGAATACAGTTTGTGTTTCCATGCGGTAGGTGCGCAGGACTGGGAAGAGTCATTCTAAACGATGTTTCATGTGATGTATGCGAGAAACGTGGTCATGTAATTGAAGAAATTCACACAGAAATTTACATTCCAGCGCGACAAGAAAAAAACTCGATAATTGAAACCAATGGCATTCAAATTAAAATTCAGCATTGTTTTGAAGAAGGTATTACTGAAATAAAACCAGGTGTTCTTCAATTAACGAAACAAATTTCTGTAATTTCCTGGCTGTGCTGCGGAGCAGAGGTAAATGTTCAGTTTGGGAAAGAAAAGCATAAAATCACGACGGACGGAATATTTGACTTGAATACACCATTTTTGTTACCAAACGATATTCAAGTTAAATTTAAACTATCTTTGGATACAAAGCAACTGAACAAATTGAAAAAACTTGGAAATGTTTTCAGACACATTTTCAAACGTCCCCTAGCGTGAAAAATCTTACTTCAGTGTCGCGCATAACTTCTTTTTCATCTCCAGATTCTTCATTTTTGCGAACAGCACCTCTATGGCTTTTGCTAACGCCGCGTCGTCCTCGCCATAAGCTGCACCCCTAGAGTCAGCATTTAAATCTACGTCTATGACGTTAGCTCTCCCTCCAACGCTGACGCTCGACGCCTCCAGACCTTGCTCGTATGTTTCTCGACTCGGGGACCCGGCTTTCATGGGTTTGAACACCCCCTTCTTGACCTTGAGGAGTTGCGCCTTGCGTTTAGATCTCCCTCCTCCCGAATATAGGGTTTTCGGTTCAGAAGATGAGAGTGGGTTGAAGACCTCTACGTCGAAGCCGAGAGTTTTAGCCACTGCGGCGAGGTCAGAAGTATCTACGCCCGTCAACTTCTTCTCCCAGGCGTTAATAGTTGAAGCGTAATGCTTCGACTTGCGGATGGCGGCAACGGATTTTGTGCGCAACTTGTCAAAGTGAGACGCCAGGTAAATGGTATCTAGTTGTGACGAATCATCCGAAATTTTTTGGGGTATAGAAGTGAATTCGCGAATTTGTTTGTTTCTATACAATTTTAGGTCGCTCATCATATCAATTATTACTAATTATCGAGAAAAAAATGAAAACAATTCCAATCTTCAAAAATCTTTATTGAAGAGAAATTTTGTTCCAGTGGTCGACGTGTTTTCACCTCGTTCCATCGGCACAGGCAGACCAGATGCATCGCGAAGATATGTTTGATACTGTTTAAGTTCAATGACGATTTTGGGGATGATTTCATCCAGAACTCTTTTATTTAAATCCTTCACCTGTTTTACTAGATTTGTTGGTAAGTTGCGACTATATTGAAGGTAAATTGATCGCATAATTACAACTAACTCTCGCTCGTTCTGCTTTTCAATTACCTTCCCGGTTTCTTTAAATATAGTATATCTCACCGCCTCCTGTACAGCGTCGATGTTGAGTTTTGAGAAATAAAGATCATTCAATGGGTTTTCGGTAACGCTATGCTCAATTGCGACGTCCATGTTATAGTAGTCAAAGATTTTTTTTGAGAAAAAAAATGTCCCAATATTTATAATGGCCATCGAATTCGTGTTAGCTGCTCTGAACAGCGTGTTGATAATTGGCATCATCGCTCTGATGATATACTTGAATAGCAAAATTTCTGAACTTGAAAACAGCGTTTTAGATCTATTTCGGTACAGGAGTCACAACGAAGTCCAATTGCAAAACTTGATAAATGACATAAACAAAAACGACGAGTTTCTTCTTAACAAAGAAGATTGATATTTAAAGATGAATATTTTTTATATTCGTTCATGTAAAATACATACATGAGAGTTTTGACTAATGATGACGTTCATTCGTTCCAACCTGATAAATTTAAAGACTCAGTTGTGCTGTTCACGATGACTGGTTGTCCATATTGTGAAATTATGAAGCCGCAATGGGACAGAGCATTGAATGAACGGAAGAACGTAAACGCGTTAGAAATTAATGCTTTGGCGTATGGTAAAATAAAATCACTTCATCCGAAATTTTTCGATAACATGCCAGTAAATGGGTTTCCGACTGTATTCGCCAAATCTAGCGATGCCGCCATCCCGTTCGAACTGCCGCGAACAACGGATAACTTCGTGAATTTCTTCGATAAGCATATCAAAACCAAGGGTGGTAGAGCAGTTTACGGCACATATCAACGCGGGCCCAAGAAAGGAAAATTGAAGAAGGGCTTTAAATTCATTGGTGGAGTTGCAACACGAGTATGAGGGATTTTGCAAAATTATGATGAACATGTATAGATTTGTTTACAACTAAGTCGCGCGTTCATTCGTCAACATGTTATCCACTAGTCCCCTCGATATGGAATCGTTTGATTGCGTAACTGCTGCTACCGATATTTCGCCTCCTGTGCCGATTCGCAAATATCTGCCAAGGGATTCGCCGAAAGTATGCACAGTATGCAATGCAACCACTTCGAGTGTCTGGCGAACAAATGGGAAACGCGAAAGGATTTGCAACAAGTGTGCGATGAAAGCAAAGTATAACAAAATAAAAACATCACAAACATATCATGAAGCTGATTTAGTGAGACAGGAGATATCGAAGCTCCTAATCAAATACGGCACTGCAATGAGGTTGAAGCAAATCGTCAAACTGTTGGAAGGCGAAGGTGGTCTGGAGGGGGTATCCAAGCTGGACCAAAAAATATCCTACAATATTCGTAAATCCTCCAAATTCGCCAGAGTCTCTCCGGGAGTATACAGAATTAATACATAGCTGCATAGCACATTAAATTGTTAATGTTTTCTTTTTTCTACGCCCATTTACGGATCTCGTGTCAGATGTCAATTCCGAAATTTCAGATTTTGAAGCAGTACTGAATGAGTCCAATCTGTCGTCGTCATTTTCAATAGACCTTAAAATATCGTCAAGGTTCGAGGGACCCTTCATTTTAGGAGACTTTGGTGGCGATGAGGGCTGTTGATCCCCCCCTCCTTTAAACATGTTGCCGAACATGTTGGCCATCCCCGTAGGTTCGCCATTTTGAGCCATTGTATTCGCAGTCGCAGATGCGAATTGTTTCATCAGATCAGGATTCGTCTTCAACACCTGATCAAATCCTGGAAGGTTTCCCTTGAACATAGTATTCGTCAAATGCAACATGAAACCGCTTCCGGTAAGTGCCATCAGCAAACGTAATTCGGGGGCCATTTTTGACTTGGATTTATATTTGGTGTGTAATTCTTCAAAAATTTCATCGTAGTCGTTAATATTGTCGTTGATATTTTCACTCCATCCATCAAGCTTTACATCCAGTGGGTCGAATTTGTTGTTCAAAAACTCGATCCCGGTAACTGTCGCAACTAGCATCTTGCGCTGGAACGATACACTAACGTCGACTTCTTTATCCCTCTTCAATCGTTCAAATTCATGTTTCATATCATCCAAGTCAGAATCCATCGAAAATTTTCGCGGGACTTTTTGACCCTTGGATTCCATCCTGTTGAATTGATAAAGCAATTCTTGTTTTTCACTTTTAATTTCATGACTGCTCTTTCGGTATGCATACGAGTTGTTATTTGAATAATATTCCGCTTCATTGGAATAGTTTGTGGTATGCTCTTGAGCTTGATCCGGGCGCACTTGCTGCTCGTCGTCCGATTCGAAAATTGGACCACTGTCTTCACTTCCTGATGCAATTGATGCCGCTTTTTTCGACTTATCGTTCATTAAAAGGTCTATACCGCTGAAATCATTAACCTCCAAGTCAGGGGATATATGCGAAGGCCTCTGAATAGTTTGTGGCTCCTCGGAATGAAAATCATTTGAATCACTCTGGATTTCGAAAATTTTCTCCATCCCTTGTTTATTTATTAGGACTTACGTACAAAAACTTTAAGTGGTTTTCAACGCGGTTAAGATTTTTTACGTCTATCTTATCAGTCTTGACTTGTCGTCGGCGGCGTATGGCATATAGAGTTTTTGGCATCGAACGCCGCGGGTGAGTGGATTTGACGTTGGCCGTGTTCACGTTAGACGCTGCGTTACATGCGGGCGTGTTCGTCATCATCGTTTTCCTGATGCCGTGCGCGTGAAAATGTATCAGGCCCATTGATTTTTTAGATATTTTAAGAAAAAAATAGTATCGTAAAATCGTGCGCAAGGAAAAACACTTCACTCTTTTCTTACCTCGCCACATATCACGAACACTCCGTAAACGATGTTCGCCAACGGCACAAACTCCGCGTACCACAATGCATACACCAAGTTGCCGTCTGAATCACATTGCGCGATAAAATACACGGCAGTGCCGCGTTACCCAGTGCCGCGTTACCTTGCAAATTGTTGCTTCCCCGCGCCCAAGACATCCCGGTCGAAAAACGTTCGCTTCAACGCCCTTGGCTTCCCAGATGCTGCACTTTCAGAAGATACATTCCAGCTCTTTTACAAAGTCAGTAATCACGATTGCTACAGGGTGTCTGAAACACCGTTGCTTAGAGATCACATCGGACTCTTCACGTACAGATTGGGCGACTTTAGCGGAGTTGGCAACGACGTGGAACTGGCACAAGAACAACTTGATATTATTAACGACATCGATGTTAATAAAAAACACGTATCTCTTCTTAACATTGGACTCGGATCATCCCATGGCTCAAATAATGGCTGGATCAAAGTCATCGACGCATTTAGAAGCGGTGGTGCTCAGTCTGTGAGCTATCAATTCAGAGAGAGATCTATCACAGTTTAACCAGCCGCAATCGAAACCGTTGCTGTTGTATTCAATTCGTCTTCTTCGTCTTCTTCGTCTTCTTCCTTCTCGCGCATACACTCTAGCAACGCGGAACGCACAAACGGCTTATACCCCGATCGAAACACCTTGTCGTCGTCCCAAACTTCTCGGAAGTTGCACGCTAGCTCTTCAAGGACGTTCGCGTGTTTCAAAACTCCTCTTCCCGGAATTGTATCCTCGTTGTGGTGCTGTCGCAGAATAGACTCACATACTTCCGCTGCCTTTTGTAGCACAACTTCAACAACATGGTCCGCGGGAAATAGCCGATCTTTCCCGTCAGCAAAAACTTCTATGGGCTCATTGTCTCGAAAACACTTCTTCGGTACTTTGACTTTTGTGTTTTCTCGGAAGGGCAACTTGAACGAATTGTTCTCTTTCTTTTTCCATATCTCACATACCCCGGCATGAATCAATTTCTTTAAATCCCTGTTATTACCAAGATAAAGGTCCTTCACGTGTTCTTTAGTTACATGTTCAATACATGGCTTATCATATGAGTTATAGTTGATGGTGTAGTTGATAGTTGTGTTGTGACAGTTCGTGTTATTGTTATTAGTCGTGTTGTTATTGTTAGTCGTGTTATTATTTGTGGTATTGATATTCCCTCCGGAATGCTTCAGTTGGCACTTGACCATGTGTCTTTTTAGGCTATCCACACGAGAGAATGTAATCTCACAATACGGACATGTTGTGCTATCGTCTGTTGCTTCCTGAGACTGATGAGTTTGTGTTTCGACAACAACCGGTTGGCAAACTACAGGAGGAGGCTTACAGTTGACATTCTTTTTGTGCCTCGATTTTGCCCCACTACTGGAAAAGACTTTCATGCACACGTTGCACTGTAAAGGGTTTGCAACACCCGTACATCTCCTTGTGTGTCTGGTGAGGTTCGAAGCATTCGAAAAACACTTCCCACAGGCAACACATGAAAATCTGGGGTCGTCCAGGGTAGTATTTGGATCATCTAGGGTAGTATTTGGATCGTCCAGGGTAGTATTTGGATCGTATAAGGTAGTATCTTGATCGTCTAGGGCAGTATTTGGATCATCTAGGGTAGTATTTGGATCGACTAGGGTAGTATTTGGATCTGGTTCACATGGTTTACACGGATTTTTCCGATTTATATGTCTTTTAAAATTGGCTAAACGACCTGTCTCGAAACCACAGATTTCACAAGTATACATTTATAAGCCTTTGAACTACCTTTAGAAAATAATCTTTAAACTGTTTACGCAAGTTCTCAAAGTTAAATGTTTACATAAAGGCATCTATTTGACAACTCTTTTTATTATCATTAACAACTCCTTTTCTCTACTCGGTTTTTTATCAACGACTCGGTTTTTATTTATTGTATTTATATCAACTCTATTTATAAATTTTTAACAACTCGATGAAATATTCCCACCACCACCACATGAAAAAAAAAAGCACACGCCATTTTTTTTCAAAAAGTATTTTAGTTTTTTTTTTCACGGCGAAGAAAGGTTTCCAAAATTGCCATTTTTGACTCCAGAAATCCCTATCAATCGGTACTTTCATTTCCAAATATATTAACTTATGTAAAAGTAAACAAAAAAATGACAAAAAATGAGAAATCAGAGAAAGGTGGGTTCGAATTCGAACCACGGATTCAAAGCAAGTTGCTCGCGTTCGAACAACCTACTTTGCCACCCTTCTATGTCAGGTATATCATCAACGCAAGTGTCTTCTGTGCGATTTGGGCAAGCCGTGCTTTGAGATAGCCAAGGCCAAGATGAAGGGAAGTCGCTCCAATTGATTGCAATATTGTATGCATACTCCTCAAGACTATCGTATCCAGTTATGAATTTGGTCGAAGGCCTTACTACGCAATATGAAAACCCCAATGTGTGTTTATCACGATCCCCGGGCACGCCCCCCGCCAATCGTGCCGCGATCTTTTCATTGACAAGACGTTTTTTGGTATCTATCATATGTCTGAATTGAAAGCAACATTTTGTAACATATTTGAATTGTGCCACACTTTCTGCAACCATCTTGGCAGTCCATAATCTCGAACCTCTGTATCTGAAAAGCCCCCCGTAGATGAAATCCTCGCACACGGCTGCAAAGTCTATCACCTCGCAACCCAGGGTATCCAACTCTCGAGTGAGGTCATTTCTCCGCTGTTCGATGGTTTGAAAGAGTGCCTTGTGATCATTTCGAAACTGTAGCCAGCTTTCCTGGTCGATCATGCTTTCGATTCTGTGCCTGATATCATATGGTAGGCTTCCGATGGCGCGTAACCGGGCAACTAACGCCGGCTCGGATCTTTGATAACGATACAGGTCTCGTAGACTGACAGCTCTGCTGCATTTTGTTCTGGCTGCTATGATCAAACTGTCGAACAGTTTGCAAGCGGTATTCTCGACCTTTACTTCACGGCGCTTCCGCTTCAGCATCGGATGGGCGCGCGCAGAAAAAGTGGCGGGAAAAGGGCAAATCATCAAAAACAAAAAGAATGCCGAATCTCAATTTTCCGAAAAACAATCGGGTTTTTGGATGCACGAAAAGCACTTACAATACAAAAAGTATACATTTCACGATTTTTTTCTAATTTTTCTAAATAGTTCGCAAAAATGAAATATCTGAAGATTAAACACAAGGTACTTGCGCATTTGAAGGCCGGACGATAGATTTCACTCAGCTGTTACGATAAAGTACTTGTTACATTGACACCAAGTATGATGACAAGTTGCAAAGCGTACGACAGTAATGTACGGGCACATTGCGCAATCAATGACTTCGACGTCGTCTTCACAATAATAACACCGAGATAGAAAGGGGACATGAACACCGCATAGGCCATAGCGATGTAATTCGTCATGTTACCATAAATGAGCAATGCTTTGTACTGATCCAAATTCATGATAATTCTTCTTTTTCCAAAGACTAGATTCAACGATGCCCACACCAAAAGGAAACTGTTTACAACGTCCGTCACGTATATCAACACGTGAAAGGGCAACAAAAATGGCGACGCCAAAGACGTGATCATAAAACATGCCGTGAATACACACATGATGGTTACGGCAGATGACCTGAACTCTAATTGGAGAACTTGGTTTGGAGTGTTCAGTTGTGCAGTTTCAGCGCACCCAAGCAGAAGGCTATCTGGCGGTGATTGCAAACTGTCATTGCAGCCGAGCGACACGTTTTCAGAAGGATGGACAATCATGACGAATCTCAAGTCGAGTTCGGGATGGGTGATGAAGTTGAATTCCGGACTCGCTGTGCGCATCACTGTCGTTGACGCCCCTTCGGCTCCTAATCATTCATGTGGCACATAGCAGTATGATGAATGCGGACATGGGGCACATGTTGGGGTCGTGCTCGTGGCAGAGTGATGCCAAAAAATCCAACGTTAGATTTTTAACAATTTTTTTTGCAAGTTAATACGACTTTATGTTTTCACAGGCCGTTTGTTCCGTGAAGTCGGTCGCGCCAATTTAAATATATAAAATACATAGTTTAAATGCAATGAAACTGTCCCATGGAGGAATGGGGATTGCTGGGTATATATAAAAATCTTGGAGAAATAACGACTCATGAAAACAAGATAATTGAAGCCAGACACGCAATACAACTCGAAAGTGCAGCTTTGCAATATAGTACGAACGTGAACCTGAGAGGTGATTTCGCGCTCGACAATTTTAATTTTATCACATCAAATTACGGGCGGTACTTGTCGTCGGGAAATTCTAATGGAGACATAGTATTGACAGATATATCGCTACCAGATTGGGTCGCGAGTAATCACATACATGAAGTACATATCGACAGGTTCCAAAATGATAAACAACTCGTGGGTATTCACGACGACAAATTATCATATTCTCAAGATGTAAATTTGAAACATAACGATTTCATATATACTGAAAGCCTTATGAACATGAAGAACAGACCTTCATTTGATGAAATAAAGAATGATTATGGTTACACTGGCGAATTGTGTAAGAAGAATGATAATCTACACACGTTAGTCGACAAATACGATTCTCGGTTTAACCTCGGAATTGGTAACATTTCAATTCAAAATGAAGACTACGTATATTTGAGAAATATGAATACGCTTGATAAATTCTATTTGCCACATTACTTTAACGACATAGGTTACCTACATATAGGCAACAATTCTAAGCTACGAAATCATGAATATAACTTTCCGTTTCTGCACCACGAAATTCCATATGGTTATGGCAAAACGTCCAACGTGTTGCCATCGATGAGACTGATGTCTAACGTTTCGCAGCTCGTAGCATGTAATATAGACGACACCGCAAGATATAACAAGGAGTTCATGGCTTCAAACCAAGCACTGATAACAGATTTAATTTACAAAGATACATTGTTCACCTCTGATAACCTAATGTCTAATACAAGTCAGCAAGAAAAGGAGGCATGTAGAAACAATATATCGATAGGAAATTTGAGCACACAGAACTCGAATAATATTCGAATCGTCGATATTGAATTGAGCAGTAATCTGAAGCTATCTGAACATGCGAGCAACGTTTTCTTTGACAATGCGTGGATTACAATTGACACATTCAGACACACTAATTCTGCACATGGTCATTTGCCTTCATTCGTTACGGTAGATAACACGTTGACTATTGACAAATCGAGTACATTAAGTGAAGAAATCAGTAACAATATATCCAATTTAGAAGGAAATGCAAATTTATCGTTTAATGATTTTGGATTTAATTTATTTCACGTAAATTGCAATTTGGAAGGTTTGACAGATCTACCACTTGCTCGTGCTGAACTCGAGCTGAATCCAGTCGCAGTCACAGGGAGGTTGAAGGAACTAACCAGAAGGCCAGTATATCTTTCTGAATTAGAGAACGACGTGAATTATTATAAAAGGTTACTTAATCTTGCGGATGTACATGATCGATTTCTTGTAGTTACAAGGCAAAACATCGGAGTATCGAACATGGCTGTCGAAGATGCCGACAATATAGGTGGCACGGAGGGTTTACCTTTAGGTGTGGCGAATAGGAAATTTCACAGCACGGATTGTGTATTGAACACAGTAGTTGCCGAAAAGGAAAAATTCATCCTGAAGAGTTTAGACTTGACAACAGAAGCGGGACACGACTTTCTCTGTGTCGAAAGGCACGATAAAGACATACGTGGGATCAAGAATTTCAAGTATCGATACAAAAAGATCGATAAATGTGATGAAGAATATTTTACAGGTCCGTTCGTTTACGATCAAAGTCAACACGTAAGAGTAAAAATAAACGACTTGTCTACCGCGAATCTTTTAGGCATCGTCGGTGACCAAGACACGGACTTCGACGCCGTACGAAAAGATTATGTCGTTGCTGAATACTTTGTGCCCTCATGCAAATTCTCGTACGATAAATTTACGACAATGGCCAGTAATATACTGTCAAACGTTGGAATCCCTGTTAAATATTTCCGAGGAGAACTTGACAGCATAGAATACTTCAATCGCCAGTTTTGAGGTCATGTATTGTCATTTTTTTTATATGCTTTGACTGCACTCCCGAGGTGTAGACATTCCTCTGGGATCCTTGTGTGAAAATACACGGCTCCGCCCAGTAAACATTGAGCAGTCCCAACTTTCCATATAAATCTAGTACGTGGTCTATTTCTAGAGTCCATTTTTTTTGCAGCTGCCATTTACATATGTTTCGACAAGCTTTTCCAGTGATTACATAAGCACCACAGCACCGCATTCTTCCAGTCGGAATCTTGTAAAGAACTTGGTCTTGAACTATAGTATGACCAAACATAGTGGCGTGCATTCCTGCACCGTCTTCCAAACTAATAAGGTCGAATCCTGTTGGAGCTACTTCAATAATATTTTTTAATTTATCGATTGAATCTTTGAAAAATAGTATATCATCTTCGAGAATCAATACTCTATCGTATTTTCTTTTATCGACCTGTCTCCAAATCAATAAGTGACTGATCGAAACAGCTATGTCAGCCAATGATATATCTTTCGGAGCATATTTTATTTGATCAGTCACGATCAATTCTCTTCTTCTCGACTCTTCGTCAACATCATAGTATTTATGTATAATTTCTCTTGAAAGCTCTTCCCAATATGAATTTTCTGAAAAATTCAATTCCGGATCATCTCTTAGAAACGTATAGTATTTTTTTTCGAACCCCAATTCATTCATAGCACGGAGCATGTAGTCATATCGTTCCTTAAATTTTCCGCAACACACAATATATATATGATCGATACCTTGAATTATCATTACTCCTCCACAAGAATTTTTTTTATGCGTATATCATTTATGCGTTCATGTTAACCTTGACTTCTTCACCCAATAGCTTGTTCGACTCCTCTAACATCATATCATAGCTAGGTGCAGGGACATATTCTGGTCTGGTTTTCTTCTTGTTTTTCAAGTGTTCGATCTTTTCCTCGTAGTAACCCGACATTATGAAGTACATTGCGGCGAATAATAGGATCGTTGTTAACGTTCTCATCCTGTTGATCCTGTTGATATGAAATGAGATTTTTTTTACTTCCGGTTCCGCAAAATATCCAGGGCGTATATACATACCAATGTAACAACTGCCTTTAGTATGAAATAAAGGGGTCTATTCCAACGATATAATCTGTAGATGAGTGATTTTGATGAGTTCAGCTGATAAATCGCGAACAAGAATATAACAGCAAATACTATGAAATACATCGTTCTTTTCACTTGATTAAAGATTAGATATTTTATGAAGGGTTCTTTTTGTACTTTTTTTTCACTTTATCAAAAAAAGGTCCGGACTTTTTTGCACTTTTATATCTTCCTCCCCAAAGAAGCTCTTAAACCTGTTGTAGCGCGATGGGGGCAGTCACTCCAATGCAATGGTTGGAAAGTCTTTGGCGGGACAGGACAAATGAACACCATCCCGATTCATTTTACACGTACAGTTTATTCCCCAATGACAATGCGCCAAACCCGAATCCAGATGGCAGCTGTTTCACAGAAAAAGAATACACATCCTCCGCAAGCGGCCACGACATAGCCGAACACCACGTTGCCGACATGAAAGATGTTAAGAGAAAGCGAAAGGGGAGACGCAAGCACTCCCGATCAAGGAATGGTGCACAAATAGAGGTCAGAGACAACAATGAACGTGGCGACGACCAGCTTATCGAAGTGTGCGACTTTTTTGATATCTCGAAGGCAAGTGTCAAAACCAACAAGCGAAACCAGATAACGTCTTTGAGCTTGAATTCCAAGTTGAAAACTTCATTCTTCATTCAACCAAAGATTATGCGCAATTTGACTCATCTGGATTTGTTCAAGAATTGTTTAGACGAATTTCCATCATGTATTTGTGACATGTCAAGCTTGAAAAATCTACAAATGTCAGAAAATAAATTGAAACATATTCCAGGTGAAATAAGCAATCTTAAGAACTTGGTTAAACTGTCTATTCAATCGAATATGATTGCAGTTTTGCCAATATCGATTTGCGATATTGACTCGCTGAAAGAATTGTACGTTTCAAATAACAAATTGATAAAGATTCCCGCTTCAATTGGCTCTCTTGAAAACTTGACTCATGCCTCATTTAGTTTCAACAAACTAAGTTGGTTGCCTCGTTCTATGAGTAAATTGAAACAAATTCAAATGATTTCTCTTAACAATAATCGAATCAGAAGCGTTCCGAAGTCATTTGCAAAACTGACCTGTCTCCGGTGGTTAGATCTGACTGGAAATAGTATGGTCGAAACACCCGCGTTTTTGAACAAAATCAAGACGTTGCGTGTGAAGGTGTAAAAGAAAGGTGTATATAAAGTGTATATGAGCTGGGGTATCCCAAAATTGTTTGATACTATATATGATAAGAAGTTGAATGTTTCCAATAAAGCAACAATTTCCTTTAGACCAAAAGGTACCGAGTTTTTTTACCTTTCCAGTCGGGCTTCTCAAGATAAAATGTGTATGGTAAACCTCGATTTACAGAAAAAGTCGTATTCTCAAAATGCCTTCTGCGAGGCTGAAGATGTTAATGATTTGAATATGCACGGCAAAATACACCTGAATTCAAATAAGTGTGATGATGATACGTACGTAGTACATCTACACGGTCCGAAAAATATTCTCTCTTATGCATGTCTATTGCACTATGTTGAACTGTCTTCAATAAAACGATATTTTCCCGAATTAGACTCCGGTTTTAGAATTGCTGACAATTTACATTACATTTCCGAGTACGAACAGGAAATTGATGGTATGAAAATATCCGAGGATGTAAATTCCAGAATGATTGAAAATGACCTCGTATTGCTCACAAATCACGGAATTGTCGCGAAGGGACATTCGCCAAAAGACATCGTTGACATGATAGAAGAAATTGATTATTACTGTGGGATTGCGATACACGATTCTGTCAGAATGTACCAGAATTGAGATTGTTTTTTGTCGTGGCAATTTTGAAAACCTTTCTTCGTCGTGAAAAAAAACTAAAATACTTTTTAGAGTGTATGCGCGAGAAGGAAGAAGTAGTAGGGCTTATTTTGTGAACTTGAAACTATCATCTTTTTTCTTCTTCTTAGAGAATTTGATCGTTTTGTCTTCATCCTCTTCTTCGTCTTCGTTTTCAACAGTATCTTTCATAGCATTATTGATTTTATTCTTTATCGATTCGAGTTTGCTGATTTCTTCTGCATCTGAATCGTACGCGGATATCACGTCATCTATTTGTTCATTGAAAGTAGCCGTCAACTTACCATATGCCTTCGCTGCCAAATCCTTTACGTCATCGGCTAGATCGATAGGTTCATCAACAAATGATTGAATAGCATTCAGTAAATCGTGATAATGTTTCAACATTTTACTCAGATCTACAATAATATTCAAAGATACATCTAATCCATTGTTTAATTTAACGTTGATTGTCTTATACTGCTCCAGAGTTTCTTTAACAGAGGTTTTTTTCTTCGAAATGGACTGTTTGATTTCGATCGCTTTATTTTCCATTTGGTTTTACGGAGAAAATAATAATATGGTGACAGAAGTTAAATGGTACCGAATTACAAACAGACTACTAAATTTGTACCCCCGATTAACGAGGGATATGTAGTGAAGGTTTACGACGGCGACAGTTTAACTGTAGCGAGCCGTCTACCGTATGAAACCTCTCCACTGTACCGATTTTCGGTTAGGGTGAGTGGAATTGACTGTCCGGAAATGAGATCAAAATGTGCAGATGAAAAGCAATGCGCGAAGATGGCAAAGGCACACTTGAAACAGCTCGTAATGAATCAGAAAGTGAAGTTGTCTGTATCAGGTACGGATAAGTACGGAAGAGTTTTGGCAGATGTCGAGATTATGAAAGATGATATATTGATAAATGTTGCTGAAGAGATGTTGCTCAGAAGATTCGCTGTAGTATATCGCGGCGGGAAAAAAACTCCGCCTGATAACTGGCTGAATTACCATTCGAACGATGATGCAAAAAAATGATGCACGAATTCAAAGCAACTCATGCAGATCCGCCAATATAATCATTGTCAGACGAAGTCGCAGCAGCTCCCGAAGCTGAACCTAATTTCATAACATTCATTATGTCGATGCTAGGGAATATCGAGGTTTCTCCTGATTGTTTCGTAAATTTTTTGTATATAAGACTGAGTAATATAATGAAAATGATTGTGAGTAAAATGTAAATAACGTATTCGTACATTTAATCAATAAAAAGAAAATATTTTTAATTTCGGCAGCAATTGCAAATAGAACAGCCACAGTCGTTGCATTTTGCGTTGCAATCGCAATTGGCACTCGAGCATTTGCAATCTGTACATCCACAGTCTATAGTTGGACATTTGCAATTATGTATGGAACAGTTCATTTTATTATACTGATCATATATAAAAATGAATCTATAAATTTACATTCTTAAATCACAGTATAGATTCTTCTGCACTGTTGAGCAGAGATTTGCTCGACGCGGCGGGTTCAATGCTGATGTATTTATAATCGACGTTATCATGGTGTTCCTTGATTGGATCTTTGCACATGGCGTCATACCGAGTTTTTTCAGTTGGTTCCGAGCAAACTGCGATTTGATTAGGAACTTCGGGTGTTTCATACATCGTGGTCAACTCGTCTGATGCGTCATGGTCACTGAAAACGTACTCGTAAATTTCTTTCATATTGTCATCAATACGTATTTTCATTGCCCTGGTCATGTTATCTTCAGTACAGGGCAATTCGGCGATAGGTTCGGAATCAGTTGTACCTGAATTTGAAACTTCGTCACTACTTGAACTTTCGATAATCTCTTGAACTGTAGAGAGTTTGGGGTTATTCAGATCATTTGTTTTGGTCATTTTTTCTTGGTCACTGGGGCTAGATTCCTGGCTCGTGTGTTTGAATTTCAACTCATTGGATACTTCTTGCAAATGGTTGTCGATTAGAAAGAATCCAATGCAGATCATTAGAACAACTAGAATAGTATTTTTTAAAATCACGGCCAACATTTGGTAGTATTTGTATAATTAGATATTTTTTTAAATGTGTTTCACCCCAATTCAATAAAAATGTTAAAGAAAATGAATACTTAAGCTTTTCAACACTTGCGCCACGTTTTTCCGTCGTGTTCATACCCGTTTTTTTCTAAGAAATCTCTTTGAGTCAAAACGTCTCGAGTCGACTCGCCGCCCCATTGCCACTCGGGTACAATATTTGCGGCGTTTTGCACACTTTTAAGAACGTTTTCAGGCATGGGTTCAAATCGGTCGAAGCATTTCTCTGCTAAGACTTCACATGTTTCTTTTCGACTGACGAAAGTGCCCTGGGTCAATTTTGCGTCAATTTCGGGCTCTAATCCACCTTTATTTACATTCGGGCCACCGACGAAGACACGTGTGTTTAATTGGTTCCGTCCGCGGTCGTGCATTTCAAAGTCGTTTCTCACTTTAGAATCATTGTCGATCCCACATGCATTTGTGTTACCATACCCGTCGCGAATGTTCATGTAATTATCGACGGAAAAGTCTACTACATTTTTGAAGTTTGATTTGCAATCTTTTTCATTATTTTTGTTAGTAGAATATGAGTTGAAAGTTGTGTAATCATACGCATCTTTATTTTGAACTTCTTGCGATTCCTTATCACACTCGTCTTGTCTTAAACGAGTTTGATTCTCGAAATGTTTCATTAGGTTATTTACTTATCAGTACATTTTTTTTGAGAAAACAATTTAAGAAAATGGGGATTTACTTAATATACTGATGGAGGGAATGCATCTGACTTCGTACTTTAAAAAGATGAGAGAGAGCGTGGATTATGTGAAAGAAATGACAACAGACGCTACGGAGTTGAAGCTTCCATTCAAAGAATCGGCAACTCTGAATCAGATACTGTACGTGAATGAAAAACACAATAAAAGAGAGTTGCCTAAAAATGAAGACAAAAAGAATTTACACGAAATTTTAAAAAACAACACGATTGATCTATCTGAATTTGAAAGAGTACTTAAAGCGGAATTGAATAACCTTGATCTAGAATGGAGGTACATCTCAGTTTCAAAGAAAAGAGAATTGCTTGAAGATTATTGCAAGAAACATGACATGCATTTGACGGACACTGTCATTAAAAGCATTCTAAAGGGTGGTGATAAGCATGTTTCGTATTCTCGAGAACGTGGAGAAATTGAGGATATATCATTTGCAGTGTGATACTTCAAAGCATACATGAGTCGGTTCCGAACAAGTTGATCATTTTGGTTTTCCATGACTCGAAAGTGCAATTGGCTTGGTACCATCGTTTAAGGTTGGTGCCGAGAGTGGCATTGTTTCTCCACGCGATTGATAGTTTTGTATTCATGTAATCTGTGTCGTATATTTTATCGATTTCGATCTTGACGTAACATGATTCGGGTATTTCACAAAAAATGCCAACGGGCGTGGAGACGACAACCATTCCACACGCGGCTGCGTCTAACGCGGCGTACGAGAATCCTTCGGAGTTTGAAAGTTGCAAAAATATATCGTTACTCAAGTATAAATCCTGTTTAGCGGCGTTAAAGTCGGTAACATCTGAGAAGTTCAACCCGTTAATCTGGAGTTGATTAAATGCGTAGTTATTGAGTGTGAAGCTATATTTTAAAACTTTAATGTCTCCTTTTTTCCCACCGAAGTTACCAAGCACTTGAATATGTTTTTTATTTTGATCAGCGGGACAATACGTCTTTACCTTAGTTTCTTCGAATTCGGAGGTGTGGTATATAAGATGATTTCTGAATCTTGAGTAGGCTTGGTCGTAAAACGAGCGAAAATCCTCGCGAACTTCCTTACATACGGATATGATTTCTGTGTAATTTGGATCGCGTGCAATCAACATTTTGTCTTGTCCGTTCACACACAATTGCCTCCAACGTGGATCCCATCCTTGATTTTTCTCGGCGGTTTTGCGCGCGCAGCCATGATGTACGATGAATACGCGAAAGTGATTAGGGATGTCGCACGCTAGGTGATTGTCCGTAATGATAACGACATTTCTACCGAGATTGCGACATTTTTCGGCATAACTCAACAGTAAGGCGATTTGTTCAGGGCCTTTAAAAAATCGTCTTCGCTTAAAGACTTTCTTCAAATGGTAATCGTATCGAGCAACGCCACCGAAATCACCTATATCGTAACTTCCACAGCAATAGTGTATCATTTGGGTGTCCTTATTTGAACTGAACTCGCCGTCGTGAAAAGAATTCATAAAATTGTTTTTGAAATACTCATATATTTGTAAACACATTCTTCGACGATGATCTACCTCCTGTTTGGGCATGCTTCGAAGCATATGATCGATGTTTTGAATATGTTTTTCAGGAACGCGAACGATGGCGTCTTGCCAATCTGGATGATAAGGGAGCTCGAGTGTATCGGATAGCAATACTGGAATACTTCCTACTGCTAAGGATTCCCAAAACCTTATGCTGTTCGGGCCACTTCCCGAAGGGCATAAGCTAAACACGGATTGCAGGAGAATTTGGTTGTATTTGGTGGTGTTATTTACGTGCGCACTCGACGTGTCTATATTTCCGATTTTGTTTTGATGATTCGAGTACACTGTGCTATTGAAGTGCCATTGTCCGATATTTTTTATATGGACGTCCGGATGCGTATTCTCTAGTTTGAATATTTCTTGTCTGATATTTGACATATACATGTTTTGGTATGCTCCCTGGAATGAATACAGTATCGGGCGCTTGGTGTTGACGAAATCGGTGTTTTTGAACACGTCATTTTTCCTTTCGTCCTCGATATTTACTGCGAAGAGTGGGCATGGTTTGATGATAATTCCTTCTATCATGTCTTCGTCGATTACTTTATGGGGAGTATACAACACATTTATGCCGATATCTTTGAAAAGTGGGATAAGGCGCTTAAAGTAAATATGCTGACAGCACGTGAAAGTAAATTTTGTTCTGTCTATTTTTTCAGCGACAGCGCTACTAATTACGTCGAGATCGATATTTTTGTCTATAATTGTTGCCCATGGCATTGCTACGTATGATTTATTTTCACAGTTTTGTAGGAAAAAGGTTTTTTCGGTTATAACCGGGTATTGCCAAAATAGCTTCCCCATGGTTTAGGGTGTACTATTCAACGAAAATATATTTGATCAACCGAAGCGGCCGCGAAGCAAAATATATATTTTAATTATATCTTCACTAAGAAACATGGATAGCTGTACGCACGTGCTGGTCCCATATAGAGACAGGGAGAACCACTTGAAGCAGTTTATTGACAAATTTGTACCTATTTTGAAGAAAAACATTCCAGATGTGAAGATCACGATCATAGAGCAATCCCCCGATGGGAAAGGATTTAACAGAGGCAAGTTATTAAACGTGGGGATAAAGGAAGAGTTGGATAGTGCGACGCATTTTATATTTCACGACATCGACACGTTAGCGGACGAATTTTGTGTAAAGCAACTGTACAGAGTCCATGATCATCACGAAGATATTGTCAGAATTTGCGTTCCGCACAAAACTTCGTTAGGTTGTATATGTAAATTTACGAAGGACTCGTTATTAAAGATCAACGGGTTTCCAAATTCGATTTATGGTTGGGGAATTGAAGACCGGGCATTGTATTGGAGGGCCAAGATTAAGAAAGTTTCTATATCCGTCGATAATACGTCAAAGTTTGATTTTAGAACTTTGCCACACAAGAGTAACGTGCGACGCTATTTTGGAGAAAGTAAAACCGTGTCGGAACGCTGGCAGGAGAATAGCATATTAAAGCTCAAAGAAAAGGAAAAGCATAAATTGGTTGACTCTGATGGGTTAAATAATTGTGATTACAGGGTCTTAAATTATCATGCGATTGCTCCTGGTGTACACAAGTTGTATGTTGAATTGGGTCCCCAGTAAAGAGATATAGAAAAATACTGTGTTCGAAGTGATAACAATGTCGACTGACGATGTTAATTTTTTTTGTGAATTTGATACGGAACATACTTTGAATGAAAGCGAAGAGGTTGATGATCAATCTCAGGGATGCACGGATGAGACGGATGACGGTATCGATTTGGCAACTCCTCCAGGAGAAGAGGAAGTGATTTTTCGTTTGAGGAGAACAGAGACAGAGGATGACGATTATAACTTTCATGAATCTAATTTCAAAAATTCTAGTCACGAGTTGATTGATATTGTGTTTTCGCACTCGGAGAAAAATGAACAAGGCCGCTACCCCGGGATAAATGAAGGTGAATATTTATCGATATGCAGCAACCTACAAAGTATATTTGATAGCCATAAAAGCATGGAGGGTATCCTTATTCGAATGAATAATGATTTGAAAGGTGAATTAGACAGGTATAAGACTTTACTGTCTGAATCGGACAGCTTGAATCGGGAAATCAGTGAAGAGATTTCAGATATGAAAAATGATTTGAATACGTTGACGGATACGTGGTACGAAGAATTGGATTGACATCGTGGTTATTCAATCGGATAATGATATGGCATACGGGTTTTCAGCTAATTGATCCAAAACGGAAGTGTCTAGTCTATTCTCGAGATCGCTATGCTTCGAGAAATCCCTTACATTCAGCAGTTCTTTTTTAGGTCCTTCAACTGAAAGTTGGTAATTCGTCGTGTCTCTGGCCGCTCGCATAGAGCAATCGTTACGTTCTTTGGTTGTCTTGATTCCTTGAACACCTGTTGTAAGTTTTACAGAGGACGAGGTTGGTTCTCTACCTTCGAGTAGCTGTTCGTTCACGTCGTTCATGACGGAGTTCAAAATTGCCTCATAGGATTCAGGTTTACTTGAGTTATCGGTTCCCTGAATACCGGTGTATTCGTTATCGGATAAGAATTGCTTCTGAGTGGATTTGGCTTCAACGTTAGTACTTTTGTAACCGTCGCCGTCTTGATTTTCTGGCATGCCATAGTAGTCACGGTCGGAAGTGATTTCCTTGTTTGTTGGATCTGAGTTGAAAGTTGCGTTTCTATATCCGTCGCCGTGTTGCATGGCCGAGGATACGTTGCCATCTCTTTTTGAATCTTCAGTCAATTCTTTTGTGGTGTGGTCAAGAGGATTTACGTATTTAATGCGGGGTTTGCTGTTACCCTTCAAGTTTGCGTCGTTCGAATAGTTATCCATGGTTTGTTTCAGTGTCGTTCTAGCCACATCATTCGGGTCGTATACGACAGGTGCTGCATCTACTCGAAGATTTCCAGTTGTTTTATCGTGAATGAGAGTTTCTTTTATTGTAGTTCTAGCTACACCGGAAGGATCATATATCGTGAGTTTATTGGGTCCGTTGACATTCCCCGGGAAAGATCGCGCGGCGCCGATTGTGAATTCCTTGGTAGTGGGCTGAAGTATATCTTGAATAGGACTTATCATGGATTTAAACAAGGATGTGATGTTTCCCTCTCTCGCACTCACGGTGGTCAAGTCTTTTCCATTTGTGAAAATGGAGATATTCTTCTTTCCGTAATCGTCATCTTTCTTCACATTTTTATTCGCAAGGTTGCGGAGTCCGAATGAATTCAAGAAAGATTTCTTAACAGGTCCAGAATTCTTTGGCGCGGGTTGTTGATTAGAGGCTTTATTTTGGTGTGGCACCCCCTTGTATTCTTGTACATTGGTTTGGCGTTTAGTTTGTTTTTCTTCGAAACACGGTCGCATCTTGTCTTTCGTGAAAGCCCCTGTCGTTTTGATCAAATCCCCGTGATCTTGTTCGTAAAATCGTTCAACTCGGTTCTTTTGAAGATCTTTAACTTCACCACGTTTACTACCTTTTTGCCCGTAAAGGACCTGTCCGTCATATGTCACCTTTGGATTGGTTTTTGATCTCAATTCGTCGACACTCTTGAACATTCCAGATGAATAAGCCAGGTCTGTTTGCTGAAGGCCACCGGAAGGGGTGCTAGAAAATTTGTCATTTGGGTCAAATCCCGGCCCAACTCTGACTGAATCGATAGGCATAACATTGTTTTTGGAATTAGGGACAACCATTCTAGACTTTTGTGTCAGATAAGCAGGATCGAAATCTTTAGACGTCGATTTGATATCGGCAAAACATTTCTCGGAATCCTTATCGCATTTTGTTTTAGATATTCCAGTGAACGCTTCTAATTTGCTGTCATGCACATCAAAGTCCATGTTTTGTTTCAACCTACCGCCAAAGAAGGGCTTCATGTTGTTATGTGTGAACTCTTCGATTAACATTTTTTCACCAGTCAACGGGCTAACATAGTACTTACCGTCATTCTGCTTCTGCATTTTCCGACTTTTAATATTTCGTAATATTATATTTTCGTCAGCATATCTGCGATTCATTTCACCCTGCATACTTCTCTTAACTTCGTCGGTGTTGTACTTATACATTTCAGGCAAATCATTGAAAAATATCTCTGCATTCTCTAAACTTTGACTTTTATTCATTTCGCTTTTGAGCATATGTAGAATTATGATAAGGCTAGCCAATATTAACAGACGCATTTAAATTTTTTGAGAAAATATTTCGTCAATATTGTACGAATTGCCCGAAAAAATATATACGTATT
>Ga0181413_1000081_pt1 | contig 24099 bp, 23 predicted proteins | sample 36SPOviralmetaG_FD_130111 | JGI IMG/M metagenome (GOLD analysis project Ga0181413, IMG submission 130111) | Marine viral communities from the oligotrophic San Pedro Time Series (SPOT) site, San Pedro Channel, CA, USA - 36 SPOT_SRF_2012-09-28 | ecosystem: Environmental > Aquatic > Marine > Strait... | reverse complement strand
TGGTGGATGGTGTCCGCCTGCGGCAGTCTGATGCTGCCTCGACGGCCCGTAACTCGGATCTTGGTTTCTCGGATTTCTCTGAGCGGTACCTGGACACTCGCGTGTGGCCGCACATGCGGAACGTTGTGGAGTTGCTGGAAGGCCGGGAGCCTGAGTGGCTGCCTGAGCCGATGATCTACGAGCCGGGTAGTGCGGGCTTGTCTCGGCTGATGGTGAACGTCCCACCGAATCATGCGAAGTCGATGACCATTACCATCAATTACATCACATATCGGATCGCGAAAGACCCGAACATCAATGTCCTGATCGTATCAAAGACTCAGGAGCAGGCGAAGAAGTTCCTGTACGCAATCAAGCAGCGGTTGACGCATCCCAAGTACGCAGACCTGCAGGTGGCGTTTGGCCCGGCAGACGGGTACCGGGCGACTGCTGACCAGTGGGCGGCGAACAAGATCTACTTGGGTGGGGATGCCCGGGACTCCGGCGAGAAGGATCCAACCGTTGAGGCTCTCGGGATGGGCGGTCAGATCTATGGTTCGCGCGCGAGCCTCATTGTGCTCGATGATGTGGTGACCCTGGCTAATGCTGGGGAGTGGCCTAAGCAGATGGACTGGATTCGCCAGGAGGTAGCCTCACGGCTCCCACCGGGGGGCGGTCAACTGCTAGTGGTGGGCACTCGTGTTGCCCCAGTTGATCTTTACAAAGAACTGCGGAACCCGGAGCATTACACGGACGGGACTATTCCGTGGACATATCTTGCAATGCCTGCCGTGCTGGGCTACAAACCTGACACGGCTGATTGGGCGACATTGTGGCCCAAGAGTGAACAGCCTTTGGCGGACAACGATGAACCGGACGCTGACGGGCTGTTCGAGAGGTGGAGTGGGCCGCGTCTGAATGCGGTTCGCAACGAGGTTGGGCCAGGTAAATGGTCGCTGGTGTACCAGAACCTCGATGTCGCAGAGGATGCCATTTTCGACCCGGTATGCGTCAGAGGCGCAGTGAATGGAATGAGAAAGCCGGGAGCACTGGTGTCCGGTGCGACAGGCCACCCCGCCGATTCGGTGAATTTTTATCGAGTAATCGGCATTGACCCAGCGATGACTGGAGATACTGCGGCTGTCGCTTACGCCGTGGATCGGAGAACAAACAAGCGGTACGTCATGGATGTTTACGTAATGACATCGCCGACCCCTGCCGCTATCCGTGACCTGATCCGAGATTGGGCGGATGCGTACAAGCCGCACACGGTAATCGTGGAGTCGAACGCTTTCCAATTATTCCTGACTCAGGATGAGGAAATCAGGACATCCTTGGCCACTCGTGGGATCGCCTACCGTCCGCATCACACGAGCACGAATAAAACAGACCCCGAGTTTGGTGTTGCATCCCTAGCCCCCCTGTTTGGCACTAAAACCAAGCGAGAAGGCCAGGAGGCCACCAAGCACGCAGGCGACAACCTAATCGAGTTGCCTGACGCCTCCCGCAGCGAGCACATGAAGAAAATGATCGAACAGTTGGTCACATGGCAGCCGGGGGTGCGTGGCAAAAAACTGAAAATGGACACAGTGATGGCTCTGTGGTTCTGCGAGATTGTCGCTCGCGAAGTTCTCACACAATCCTCGGGAGTTTCGAGGTTTGTGAAGAACGAGTTCGCCACGAAAGCGGACATTGAGTCTCGTTATGTCATAAATCTTGATGATCTTGCTGCTTCGCAGCAGTTCGCCCGAATCTAGGAGGTAAGCGGGTGGCCAATTACGCTCAACGCTTCGCCGCAATCCGTAAAAGAAACGGAGAGCGCGATCAGCGTATGCGTGAGGTTGCGATGGTTCGCGCCGGAGACGCCGGGCAAGTTTTTCCTGGACTATTCCCCGAGGGCATGTGGTCAAAGCCGATCATTGCCAACCTAATTGACGTTGTAGCCAAGGACTTGTCCGAGCAAATCGGTGTCGTCCCGTCTGTTAGCGCATCCGGCGACTCGTCTCTCGATGATTCGTCCCGAACAAAGGCAGACAAGCGCACAAAAATCGCTAACTACTACCTCTCTTCCTCCCGCTTGGGTGTGAATCTGATCCGCGCAGCCGACCAACTCGTTACCTACGGCTTCGTGCCGTTCCGTGTTGAGCCTAACTTCACGGAAACCCGCCCCCACATTCACGTGGAGTCGTGCGAAGGTGCCTACTATGACATAGATCGGTTTGGGAGCGTCCTCGCGTACGCCCACCTGTTCCGCCGAAAAGCAGGCGACCTAGCCGCGATGTTCCCCGAGTACGCGGACAAGATCCTCACGCGGGGAATGTTTGGTTCCACCGACGAATCCTCGATAATGGAGGTCGTTCGCTTCTACGACGAGGACGAAAGCGTCATGTTCTTGCCGGAGCGCGAAGGACTGACGCTGGCGAAGACCCCAAACCCCCTGGGGCGCGTCCCCATTGCTATTGCGCATCGACCAAGCCTCGACGGGGAGACCCGTGGGCAGTTTGATGACGTGCTCCCGGTGTATGCCGCGAAAGCGCGGCTCGCTTTGCTGATGATGGAGGCCACGCAGAAGTCTGTGGAGGCACCACTCGCGTTGCCGCAGGACGTTACCCAGTTGTCCATCGGGCCTGACGCGGTTATTCGATCCAATAGTCCAGAAAAAGTCCGGCGAATCCCATTAGACATCCCACAGTACACTTTCGCTGAGAACAACCTGCTGTCGGACGAGTTGAAGTTCGGCACAAGGTTCCCGGAGGCCCGCACGGGCCAAATGGACTCCTCCATTGTTACGGGTCAGGGCGTCAAAGCCCTCATGGCTGGGTTTGACGGGCAGGTAAAGACCGCGCAGTCGATTTTGGGCGACGCCCTGGGCGAAGCCCTGTCCATAGCGTACGCCATTGACGATGCTTACTTCGGAGACATCCAACGTGAGGTTTCCGGCAGCGCAAACGGCGTCCCGTACAAGTTGAAGTACCGGCCATCGACCGATATTGACGGAAACTACGGAATCAACATCGAGTACGGCCTGATGGCTGGGCTTGACCCCAACCGAGCCCTGGTGTTTGCGTTGCAGGCACGCGGCGACAAGTTGATCTCCCGCAATTTCACGCGACGAAACCTGCCGATCACGATGAACGCGGCAGAAGAAGAACGCGCCATTGATATGGAAGAGATGCGCGACGCATTGAAGGCAGGGGTTGCCTCGCTGGCTGCGGCAGTCCCACAGATGGTTACGCAGGGTCAAAACCCCCTGGAGATTATCGAGAAGATGGCCACGGTCATCGGCGAACGCAAGAAAGGCACCCCTCTTGAGGATGCGGTTGCCAGGGCGTTCGAGCAACCAGAGGAAGAAGAGCAGGAGCAAGATCCAATGCAGCCTGCCATGCAACCAGGCGGTGAGATCCCTGAAATGGATCAGGGGCCGCCGCCGATGCAACAGTTACTTGCCGGGCTTACAGGGTCAGGCAATCCCGTACTTGCTGGCCGAGTGGTTCGGCAAGTTCCCGCATAGAGGAGAAGCAAATGATCGGAAAACAAGGCGGAATGAGTAAGGCCCCCACGGGTGGAGGCGTTATTCAGCCGAAGGGCAACCCCGGAAGCGGTGTCGTTGGTGGAGGTCAGGTAGCCACGGGCTCCAACCCCAAGCCCGTTGGTGGCAATAACCACAAACTGAAGTAGTCGTGCCAACCGTCAAGGGGAAAAAGTACCCCTACACGAAAAAAGGCATGATGGATGCGAAGAAAGCGATCAACGAGGACGACGCTCGTGGTTACCGCAAGCGCGTGGCAAAGGCGAAGCGCATCAAGGGTGAGACGGTAGTACCTGAAAAGACCAAGAAATACAAGATCCGCAAGCCCACCAAGCCCAAGTTTAGTGAGCAAGGCCCCAAGAAAAAGGGCGAGCCACCCAACAGGAAGTACCGATTCGGGCCTGGCAACGCTAGAAACAAGGACTACCCGGGTCTCTTTGATCCGAAACCGAGACCGAAACCGGGAAAGAAGAAGTAGTCATGCCTAATTACAAAAAGGGTGAACCCGCAAATCGCTCCACAAACCGCAAGGACGTATTTACTCCAGGCAAAGTGCAGGAGAGCGGATCGCTTGGCTACATGGTCGCAAGCCTAATGAGGGCTTTGGCTCGCTCGAAGGACAAGAAAGCCATCAGCAAGTTGGCGAAGACTCCTTCCGGCTCTTCACGCAAGTACCCGAAGAGCAACGTCAAGGTCAAGAAGACGGCGGTGAAGAAGACCCCTCAATACCGAGGTACCAAACTCCAAGGGAAGCGAATCGGGAAACCATCGTATGCCGAAGGGGCGGCTGCAAAGAAGGCGGCTGAGACAAGACGCGCGGCAACTCAATCAGAGAAGAAGACCCTTCAACCCCGAGCAAAGAAGAAGGCTCCCGCAAAGAAGGGCATGACAGAGCGCCAGAAGGAAGCCCTCCGACAAGCACGCGAACTTCGCGCACGGCGAGAACTTTAGTTAGGAAAACATGGCTAGGGGAGAACCACCCGGCAGGCAGTTTACCAAGAGCCGCCCGACTGCAACGACTCTCAAAAGCAGGGACACCAGTGGACTGAGTGGCCGAGAGCGTGCGGCTATTCAGCGAGCGAACAACAACGCGAGAATTAGCAGCGGGCGGAATCTTGAAACGATTGCCAGCGACTTACTCAACTTTATTGGTGATCGCGACCTAATCAAGGCCGCGATGGACGGCGAAATCAATCCAGCACTTGCTGGTGGGCTGATCGCCGCAGGCATGGTTCCCATTCCGGGGCCAAAGGTCGCCGCCAAGGCTGTCGGCAAGACCGTCAGTAAGGCTAAGAAGGGTAAGAAGGCACCAGTAGGCGAAAGTGGTCTGACTCAGACTATCGGTGACGCTGTTGGTGAGCCCGGTCAAAGGGTTGCCAACGAAGCCGTTGGTCGTAAGACCCCCAAGGGGGCGACGGGTTCCAAGGAAGTCAGGGCACCCAAGGACAAGCCAACTGCTAACCCGCCGCGTCGTGAGGATTACGCTCACGCCTCCTCCCATTCGCGTGCCGTATCCAACTGGCAGAAGAAAGTTGATGCGTGGAACAAGTCCAACCCCGAGAATCAGGTTGCTCAGGCGACGCCAGACCGCTTGACTCCGGGTCAGGGTAGGGCTGCGACAGACACTGAACGCCAGGTCAAGAAGGCGGAGGCGGACAAGTCCCCCGAAGAAAAGAAAGCCGTAGCGCGAGGAGAGCGCAAAGCGAGTAAGGCCCGACGCGAACAGCAAGTGGCAGAGGCTCGGGAAGATACTGGCGTCGCTGACATTACCCGCGAACGTACTGGTAAATTTATTGATAGTCGTGCGGAACGCATGGGGATGAAGCAAGCAGGCGGAGGCAAAAAGCCAGGCAGAGAAACAAAGATTGACGATATTTTAGCAACGATGCGTCAGCAGTTGGATGCTCGCGACCGAACCCCCGGCGCTCCCGACACCATGAGGCTTGACGAATCCGGGATGCTAACCCCGTATTCCGATCCTGATCGCTTTACTCGCCCAACCATGATTGAGCAGCAAAGGGCTGAAGCGCAAGCAGCACGCTACGAGGCTGCAACCGGGCGATCTTTCCCTCCCAGCGATGATCGCGTTCGTCGTGAAGGAATGAAACCCGGCGAAGGTTTCGCTAGGCCTGCTGCCGATTCAGTAGAAGGTCGCCTTCAGGCTCAAGCGAAAGCGGAAGACCTACGAGCCGACGCGGATACCAAGCGCACCGAACAGTTGATGGACTCTAATCGACCAACTGGTGCGCCCCGCTCAACCGAGCGTGCACCTGATTACCCGAAGGGGCCAGATGAAGGCCGGAGGTCGATGACCGCTCCCGATTCTGCTTATGCTGGTTACTCTCGACCACAACCAAGCCGAGTAACCACACCCTCCCTGGCTGAACAAAACGTTCGCATCGGTCGCGCAGAAGGAACAGTGGTTCCGGGCCGCATGACGACACCGCAACCAGACCTTAGTGGGATGCCACGCGGTGTGCCTGTAATGGGTAGGGGAGAACGCGGCTCTCAGCCGATGCGGTCATTCGAGTCAATGACTGAAAAGGATTACGCAGCCCAGGGCCTCTTCCCGGTTGAACGAATGCAACTTGATGACAACGGCAACCCTGTAATTTTCACTGAGTACTTGAGGGTAGACCCGGATGTCTACATCGGCGGGCCAGACACGCCGCCGTCCCTAAAGATGTCTCGGCCCAATTATCAAGGTTTTGGTCAAGGTGGGCCTGCCGCCACGAAAGTCGTACCCGAAAAAGTTGCTACACCGCAACCACCGGACGGGGGTAACCCTAGGTTATTCGTTACGAAGGAGGAGATTGAGGCTCGTACGGCAACAACCGGTGCGGAGGGGCCCAAGAAAGGCAAGGAACCCAAGAAGCAGCAGCAACCGCAATCTGGTGACCGATCACCCGAGGCTGTCCGCGCTCGAACCTACGAGGGTTACCGCGAGTTAGAACGCCAAGGGATTCTGAACCCTGGCGACGCTGACCGGATTATGTCTGGCGGCACGGGTGCCCAGAAAGTTTTTGAGGAGACCCCAACTCAAGAGCAGCGCAACAAGGGCATAAAGCCCGGGAAAGCCACCAGGGAAGACAATCAGCGGAAAGCCACCAGGGAAGACAATCAGCAGCAGCAGGCTAAAGGTAAAGCCGACCAGCCGGGCAGCATGAGTGCGGCCCAAATGGCAGAACGGCTAAAAATGCCCAAGGGTTTCACTGCTGCTAGTGGCACATTCGGTCTTGCGGGATACGGATTCATTTCCGCCGGTGGGCAGGAAAATAACGACCGTCCGGTTATTATCCCCGGCGAGGCGTACGATACTAAGAATGCTTTCCGGCCAACATCCCGTACGCCAACATCCCGTACGCCAGATAGGCCCAAGCAGGGTTTCTTGAAGGACAAGTACGGGCGCAAGATCACCCGTGAAGAGTTCGACCGTCGCAAGGCATTCCGTGCGAAGCGTGAGCGACTCAAGGGCCAGGTACCTGGCGAAATTCTTCGTCAGATTACTGAAAAAGAAATGAAGCGCCGCAAGCGTTTCCGAGGCAACTTCGGAGATCGCAGCGCGTACAACGTCGCAACCCGAAACATTGGTGGTGGCGGTACGCAAACTCGCGTTCTTGATACCGATGCGCGTAAGAGACTGAGTGGAGCGTTCCGTGGCTAAACAACAAGGCGGATACCGCGCCCCAAGCAAGCCCGCTCCAGTTAGCGGGCCGGGCCGCATGTCTAAGCGAACTGACGGAACCCCCCAAGGCACGAAGCCGATTCCTGACGCCGCCTACGGCGAGCAAAAAGAGTTTATGGGAATCCAGAAGGGTGCGCCGATGGCCGGATCGGCCAGGGCGATGCCCAAGATTACGCCGTTAGGCGCACCAACTCAGCGTCCAGAGGAGCCGGTGACTTCCGGTGCACCCTCTGGCCCTGGCGGTGGCTTGGAACAGTTGGGCGTGGGGCAGAAGTCAATGCTTGAAGACTTCACGGCATTGCGTGCGTACCTGCCGTTGATGCAAATGTACGCAGACTCAGAAGCATCGTCAGGAACGATGCGTGCCTTTGTTCGATACTTGAAAGGTGTTTCGGCCCAATGATTTTCTTGCGCTACTTCGAGGAAAACCTTGAGGCGTTGGGATTTGATTTGGCCCCGCTGGCTTGGGATCTTTCCAAGATTCCGTACGCCAACGAGTCGGAGCGTCGTCAAGTATTGAACGACATTATTCGGAGGGGTGACGCTAGTGGCGATAACGCTGCCGGATAGCCCCGATGTCCCGGCGGGGCCTGCGCAAAAGCCAAGCATCGCCGAAAGTTTCAAGCCTAGTGTGCAACCAATACCGCAGGCTAGGACTGCCGTGGATCGAGCCGAAGAAACCATTGGCCGACCCGTTCAGGGCGTACTCAACAGCCCCTTGGGTGTTGTTCTCAACCCAGCGATGCAAGGCATCAACGCTGTGTACAAGCAAACATTTGAGCCTGCATTCGAGACACTCTCGGGGTACGCGCTTGAACCCGAAATTTCTCGACGGTACCCCAACCTAAATCCCGAGCAGGTTCGGAAGGTCGCTCGTGACTCTGCGAACGAGATCTCCGTAGGTCAGTCGTTTTCTCGCTTGCCATTCGAGGGCAGAAACCTTGCTTCGGACGCTCTTCCCGAGTTTATGCAGGAAGACTTCGACATTCTCGATCAGGAAGATCGTGACTTTGCGTACAAGAGCCAGTTTGCTGGCTGGGCCGTTTCCTCCGCACTCGACGTTGGAAAGATAGTTGCATCCGAAAAAGGCTTTGGCCCTGTGTGGCGTGGCGGCAAAGGCGCGGTCTTGGGTCGCAACACAATCAGAACTGAAAAAGACTTATCCAAGTACATGCTTCGCCTCGACAAGGCGGAGAAGTATTTCAAGGAAGGGAACAAAGGGCCGCGCAGCGGTGACGTCCGATTGATTCAGCAGTTAGTTGAGTCAAAAGACCCGTTGAAGATTGCCAAGAATCCGCTCATGGCGAATGGCAGCGTGGCAAACCCTGATCGGGCTATCTCGATTATTTCCAACCTTGATGATGCAACATCGGTCATAAATTACCTTCGCGCAGAGCGCGGAAACCGCCAAGCGTTGAAGGATCTGTGGAAGGCTCAACCTCTTGCGGCTGATGCCGTGGACAACTTCGGGGTTCGCTTTACTCCAATTGATGACATGTCACAGATCCACGCGATACCAAGCGTACAGCGTTCTAAAAAATTACAGGCTGTTTTCGCGGACTGGCAGAAGAAGAACCCTCAGTTCGCTCGCGCCATTGATGACTTCATCGCCGAGGTGGAGTCGGGTGCTGGTATTTCGACGTACGCCAGCAGGCGGTCAATATTTGGTGGTACTTTCGATGCCTTTGCGGATCGAGCGACGGTGCCCCGTGGAATGCGCAAGACTGCAACTCAGTTTGGTTTTATTGAGAATGATGGGATTTTCGCTCGACTGTTTGAGAATGGGCCTTTCCAGCGTGCAGTGCGTGTAATTTACTCACCATCTCGTGCCCGTCGTAGGTCTGAAATCAGCATTTCTAATCCTCGCCCGATGGAAACTGCTTGGCAGATTGCTAGCGAGTTGAACCGGGTTCGCGCCCTGGCGACGCCAGAGGGCACGCGCTTCAAGCAAAACGCCATCCGTCGCTACATGCGTGCAGCAACAGACACTGAGCGTAAAAGAGTATTCGAGCGAATCGAAAGAGCAACATTGTTGCGCATCGCCCGAGCCAACGGCGTTGAAGGGATAACCGGCTCCACTAAATCAGATGCTCTTATCGCGCAGATGGACACCATCTACAAAGGCATCGACACGCGCCGCACCGACATTCAACGGTGGGCAAATGACGGCGATGGTAATTGGGAAGACGCCGACGGCGTTGTGAATGTAACGGTTGGGCCGAAGTTGCGATCAGGCGAGCCCTCCTCAATCGTCATGCTTGATCTTGCGGGACTTGAGCGGGCAACAATCAGGAGTGTTCGTGACGCATACAAGCGTTCACGAGAGGGCGGATGGACGGGGAAGACTCAGCCTTCCGCAGGATCTGCCGCCCGCGCCCGCATGGGCGATTTTGCTTACGGTGCTGGTCAGTTCTTCGATATGATGAACATTTTTTTCTCGAACAATGTTTTGCTCCGTGTCGCCTACATTCCACCGAACGTAATTATTGACCCGATTCTTCGCGCAACGATGGACACCGAGTCGCTGTTCATGACCCGAAACTTGTTCCCGGGGCTGGCAAACTCAATCTACAACAACACGCAGCGCGTCGTAAATGGCGTGTACCGCGCTCGCACGCGCCGCCCTAGGAAGAAAGCAAAAAATGAGTTTGAGGGAATTGCCAAAGAACAAAGACAAAAGCAACAAGCAATAGCCGAACTTGAGAAACAACTAGAAATAGCGCGCAAAAAAGGCGAAGATGTTACCAAGAGAGAAGAGCGCCTAATAAAGAAGCGTGCGCAGTTGGCTCGGTTTGAGAAGGTTACTGAGAAATCCCGCAAGGAATACTTAAGGTACACCGCGGAACGTGGTCGCAGAAAGAAGAACCGCGCAGCGATTGGTACCGGTCGCCAAGCAGTTATTCGCCGTCGCGACGGAAGCCTCCTCCCTCGACTGGTGGCCGAGGATCGTCGCTGGGAGTTCGAGGTTGACGGCCAAAGGTTTGACGTGCTTGATGTTGAGGATCCAAGCATCAAGGGAGTTCGCCCGTACCAGCAGGAATACGACGCCTACAACAGTTTCCTCGCCGCCTCCAGAACCTCTGAGGCTCGTGGTGACCGCTTGCGGTTGCGACAGGGGGAATTAGACGAGATTGCACCCGAACCAGGGAGTTGGCAGGCTTACATAGACGCGGTGACGCGCCTGGCAAACCGTAACTTTCGTAACGAGTTGGACGAGGTTGGCGGCCTGATCTTGCGAGGCGCAAGCGCCGAAGACATCCTTCGTTACCTTGACAGCCCTGATGGCGCTGAGTATCGAGTTCGCATTCTTGACATGCTCAGGAAGGAAAAGGAAACACCTGACGGTAGAGTTCTCACCCCCCAAGAACGACTCGTTGATTGGGTAGACGACACTATCGAGCAGGCCAACCTGCTGTTCCCTGATCCGGCGATGCGGAAGTCCATACTTGATCGCGACATAACGGTCGAGGAGGTTAGTAACTACCTTCAAGGTCGCGATAATTTGCCGAAAGTTATGGGCAGAAAACTAGAGTTGCAGACGAAGAACTGGCGCGATTACACGTACCGATTTGCCGGAGCCGTGCAAGATGCGGTCTGGAAAGGGTTTGGCGCACTAGAGACACGCATTTCCCGCAGCCCACTTTTCCGCTACTACGTACGCGAAGAAATGAAGTTGCAAATTGCTGCTGCTCAACGCGCTGGCGTGAAGGTGGATAACAGCGTCGTCTCTAACCGTATTCGTCAGATTGCCTACCGCCGATCGTTGGCTCGCGTCGAGAACACGATGTACTCGGTGCGGAACCTGACGAACGCTGGCTACATGGCTCGCTACTTGATGGCGTTCCCGCAGGCGTTCTTCAACAGCCAAATTGTTGCGGCTCGACTGCTGTGGAAGAACCCAGCAAACGCCCTGTACTACCAGAGCGTGTTTGATATGTGGGACGGATTCAATCCGATCATTGACGACCAGGGTAACGAGTACGAGAATGTATCTGACGTTCCCAACGATGTTGCGGTGAAAATAGCGTTCCCGATGCAGGACACTGCTGGAGCCATAGGTGCGCTGAGTGGGGCTTTTGGTAAATTTGTTGGGCTTGCAGAAGATCAGTGGTACGACAAGGACGGTGTTGGTGGCACGTACATCAACCCGCGCATGATGGAGTTCATGGTTGGAGATCCGTCGATCTCGTGGTTTGCCAACATTGGGTTGTCGCAAATCGTATCGCAGATCAAAGAGTACCCGTTCATCAAAAAGAACGGCCCTGAGATCGCTGCTTGGATGCGCGAGAACTTGGGTGACGACGTTTACGAGCGCAGTATTTTCTACGGCGGGCAACCGCTAGACACAGAAAACTTCCCGGACACCGTAAAAAAAGCCATGTTTTCCGGGTATCAGACGACGGCAATGAACCTAGTGCCCATGGCGCTCGGTGTCACAGAGCAAGGAATATTTACGGGGCCTAACTACGCCTCTCGCATTGCTGTTTTTATGAAAATGGATGCAGAGGACGCAATTCGACAAGGCCGCGACATCTCCACACCAGAACAACTGGTCAAGGCTGGCGCGTTCTCAGAGTTTATTCGATTAGGTGTGCAGTTTGGTTGGTATCCAAACATCGTCGTGGATACGCGCACATCAGCGGTGATGCGCCTTTACGGCAACTTGTACGAGCAGTTCAATGACGGAGATCAGGCAGAGCGCGAATTGATTCGCCTGATTGGCGTACCCGGACTCGCCCAACTGGCCTCCACATACGACAAGACTGTTGGTACGCCAAGTTCGATGAAGAGCGTAACGCTCGTCAAGGAAGAAGAACAGGTTCTAAGAGAAATATTCCAGGCTACGCAGGATGTCCAGTACGCAGGCTTCATGTTCCAGAGTTACGGGGAAGAAGAAGACGAGTACGTCGGAGAGGCGCGAGCAGCACTACGTTCTGGAAAATATCCCGGAACTAATGAGCCCTTCTTGTTGCGTCGTGACGCTCAGGAGATTCAGCAAGCGGCAATGACTCGCGTTGGATGGGCGGAGTTCGACGCACTGAGGAACTGGCAAGCGGGGAAGATGGCTGAGTACGGCATCACCTCGACGCAAAAAAAGCGGTACACGACGAGTGGCTTGAAAGAAGAGTACAACCGAAGGTTTGAGAAACTTCGCGAAAACCGTGCGTGGAGTAACGCATACAACCAGCGGCGAGAAGATTTTTGGGATCAGACGGTCAAGGCAATGACAGTTGCTGTGGAGGATGACGGGCTCATGCGTCGGCAGAGAGACCGAATCCCTATTCTGCCGGAGTTGCGCACGTGGCTAGATAACATGATTTTGCTAAAAAATTATTACGAACAAACGAAGATCACAGCGTCCACTAAAGACAACACGCGGGCGAAAGACGCGATGCTTGAGTGGCACTACACCTTCGTGAACAACGCCTCTCCTCAGTTCCAGGAGTTCTCCTCTCGGTGGCTGACGATGCCCGAGGAGGACGATCAAGTGACGCAAGAGGTGGCTGAATTGATGGGAGTGGGATAGTCGTGGCCCCAGGTACACCTGACCATATTGGCCCGGGCAGTAGCCCGATACAAACAACGCTCGATCCGTTAGCCTTTACGAGGGGCCTGACCCAAACCCCTGACGGAAGTTTCCAGCAGGGAGAATTCAACGTATTTTACGATGAAACGGGTCAAATCTCTGGCTACTACAATATCACTGACGGGACAGAAAAACTCAGACTCCCCCTAGTCTGGACGGTCGGTACTGATGGATTACCGAACGCTAGTGGGCCTGGTGGGCTTGCTAACCCTGATGTTGCCAAGCAGGAACTCCAGATTTGGTACGAGAACGACACTCCTCAGTGGCGACAGATCCGCAAATCCTACGTCGGGATGGGTGTTACTGGCAGGACTCCCGAAGAGGTTGACGCAAAAATCTATCGGCTAGTTTCGGACGGCATTGACTTTACCCAAGTTCCTGGCTCTGGCATTACTGACCCGTACGAATACACGAACACTAAAAGCGGCATGGAAATCATGGAAGGCTCTAGCAGTGGTGGTGGTGGCTCTTACGGCCCTTACAGTTACGAGTCAACGGACGTTGCCCTGTCTAGCGATTCCGGGGCAATGGAGATCTTGGATCAGGCATACCAGCAATACCTGGGTCGCGTTGCGACGACTGAGGAGAGTCAGGCGTTCAAGCAAGCCTTGAACATGATGGAGCAGATGAACCCCGCAAAAACCGTCATCGAGGGCGTTTCTGGCAAAGACACTGACTCTCGAACGCAGACGACGCAGACCGGCTTCAACCCGCGAGTGTTCGCTCGGGAGTACACGATGGCTACACCTGAGTACGCAAACACGTTTGCAGCAAATACATTTATGACTGCGCTCAACTCGTTCTTGGAAGAACCGAATGCGATTGAGCAGAGGATCGAGGGGATCAACGCATGAGCATGGGCGTTCCGAACCCCATTGACACCGACGGTGACGGCATTCCTAGCCAAGAGGAATTGCAAGCGTACCTGAACACTCCGTTTGAGCAGCGAGTCGCTAGCCCTGATTTTGAGGCTATGGCTGAGATGTACGGCTTCGCTTCTGGTTACCTCAGTCAGACCCCTGCTTTGCAGGAACTGCTAGATATTTCTCTTCAGCGTGGCATGACCGACGCTACGATGATAAAAAACTTTATCGCAAACAGCGATTGGGGTTTGCGCTACGCGAGCACGTACACCGAGGCAGATCAACTGCGCAAGGGCGCACCGGAAGTGTGGCAGGCAACTGTCAATCGCACGGTGACGGAGATCAAGCAGCGTGCGCAGAACATGGGTGCTGACATCTCCGACGCGGAGGCTTTGGATTACGCGGAGAAGTTTTTGTTGACCACGAGCGGCGATAAGACGAGCCCCAACTACGAAGATTTTGATGAAGATTGGCTTGATCGCGTCCTGTCGGGAAGCATTGACTTCAGTAGGACAAGGACTCTAAATGGGGTTGCGTTCTACGACCTGTCGGGTACTGCGGAGACGCAGGCAGAAACCTTGTACAAGTTGGCGTACGATTACGGCATGGACACGTCAATGTCCAATACTTCATTTACTGGGTGGTTTGAGAACTCGGTGAAACGACTTGCGGGTCGTCAGACAACCACTGAGGATCTTGATGATGAGATTGTCAACAATGCAATATCTCGGTTCCCGGGATTGCAGCAGCAGATGGCTCGTGGTCTTACGTTGAGGGGGGCGGCTGACCCGTACATGAAGGCGATCAGTGAGGTTCTGGAGTTGGATCCGAACACCCTGTCGTTTGACGACAACCTAGTTCAACAGGTGCTAAACAGCGTTGACGGACAAGGGGCCTTCAAGCCAATGAGTTTGTACGACGCCAAGTTGGCTGCTCGACGGGATGATCGCTGGCAGTACACCAGCACAGCAAAGAATGAGTACACGGGGCTGGCAAGCACCATTCTAAAAGACTTCGGATTCTTGGGGTAGCGGATGCCTAATCATTATGAGCAGGAATTTCGGGACTTGGGCTTCGGCTCTATCATGGATTTCTTGCGTGACCCAACACCGATTGATCTTGGGGGATCAACAACCGAACCTGGGTTCGTTGATTACGGTCAGGCACCAAGCATTACGTTCCCGGCTGGAGGCGGCCCAGGGACTTTTACGCCTGGTGACTATGACCCTCCTCCCGGATTTTTCCAGGCAAACAACGTTCCTCCCCCTGCACCGCCTCGCACGCTGACATCAACGCAAACCAAGCGCACCTACGGTGGCGTTGTTCAGGTTATTGCGTACTACTCTGACGGCTCACAAGAAGTCATTGACTCGTACACAGACAAGTCCGCTGGGGAAGATGCAGCAGCCATATTCCGTAACGCAGGACTCGATCCCGCGTTCGTGGATCGCCTATTGTCAACGATTGACCAAGTGTACGCTGCCAACATTGACCCGTCTGAGGGTCAGATCTTGAACACGATTTACAACTCGGATGCGTACAAGCAGCGGTTCAAGGCAAACGAGGCTATTCGTCAACGTATTGCTGACGGTCAAGGGCGTCCTGGCGACCGCATGTTGTCTCCAAAAGAGTACATAGACTTGGAGAATACGTACCGAACCACTCTCCAGCAACGCTCGATGCCGGAAGGTTTCTACGACTCGCCGGATGATTTTACCAACCTGATTGCTAACAGCATCAGCGCAACAGAGTTTGCTTCACGTGTGGACACTGCTGCTTCTGCTCTCAACCAGGCAGACCCGTCCGTTGTGAGCAGTCTTCAGAATTTTTACAACTTGACTAAGAGCGATCTGGTTGCTTACCTGCTCGACCCAACTCGGGCAGAGCCAATCTTGAACGCTCGCGCTTCTCAGAGCCCGTTTGGCTTGAACAGCGCGGACGAGTTGCAGCGGATCTACTCCACCTCTGAAGTCGGCGGTATGGCTGGACGTCAGGGCCTAGGAGTCGGTCGAGAAATGGCTGAAGAGATTGTTGACTTGGGTAAGGCAGATCGTGCTGACGAAGCGTTCCAGTTCGCTGGAGCAGCGGAACCAGATCTACAAAGACTCGGATCTCTTTACGGTGAGCCTTTAGATTTCAAGGATTTAGTGAAGGAGTCCTTGAATTTGACGGGTGGCGTTGAGTCCGGTCGTCGTCGCCGCAAGTTTGCTTCGCGTGAGCGTGCGGCATTCAGTGCGGAATCTGCACTGGATAGTAGTTCATTGAGGCGTATGCAGGACGTTTAGTCCTGTCGGGTGTGACAGGTCAGAGGTGCCGAGCAGCCAGAGAGTTGCCCACCTAACCCCGGTTCGATTCCGGGCACATCCACCCCTAGCCGGATCGGTCGGCCCCGGCGGGCGTACAAGTCCGATAGTCATTCTCAGCCACTCCTGGTGCCCCTTGCCAGGCGTGCGGGAGAGTGCAACCCGAGATGGGCCATACGAGAAAAGGGAGTTGAAATGGCCGAATACGACGAGTTCGACTACGACGAAGATCAGGGAACTGATCTGGTCAAAGACCTGCGAAAGCAGGTGAAAGAACTCTCCGCTGCAGTAAAGGAGCGCGACGAGTACCTCAACGAGTTCTTAGCCGTGAGCCGCGAAGATGAGATTGGCGAAGCGTTGCAAGAGATGGGTGTCAACCCTAGAGTTGCTGCGTTTGTCCCCGATGAAGTCGAGGATATGGACGATCTCGAAGAGTGGATCGGTGAGTACGGGGAGGTGTTCGGCGTTGAGGCCATGGACGACGAGGGTAACCAAAAGCCTGAGTCCGTTCAAGCCGCCGAACTGATGTCAGCCGTAGAGGAAGGCGGCATCGACCCCACTGTGGGGTCAAGTCTGGAAGCAAAAATCCAGGCTGCCTCAACTCCAGAGGAGTTGCAGGCGATCCTGAAGGGCTGACAGTCCTATCAACACTAGTAGAAAGGGTTAGCCAACATGGCTGACACGTCAACTAGTACGCTGACTAATCTAATTCAGACAGCGTACGACAAATATGTGCAGTTCAATCTGCGCAGCGAGCCGATGTTCCGCAAGTTTGCGGACGTCCGCCCGGTTGACGTTACCAACCCCGGTGCAACTGTTGTGTTCCAACTTCACAACGACCTATCTCGGATTACAGATCCTTTGACCGAGACTTCGGACGTTAGTGCTGTTGCGCTCAACAACACCAACCGGGTTCAGGTAACCGTCAACGAATATGGTAACGCCGTTACCACGACTGAGCGTCTCGCACTTGAGTCGCTCTCTGCGATTGATCCAGCAGTGGCCGACTTGCTCAGTTACAATATGCGGGATTCATTTGACGCACTGGTTTACAAGACCCTCGTTGGTCTGGCGACTGGTCGTTTCGCAGGAACGTCCGCTGACGACGAGACCACCGTAAACGGTGTGGACAAGACCACAGCGTCAACAACCACGTTGCAGGCTGCGGATATCCGCAAGGCTGTGGCTAAGTTGCGTGGCGCAAGCGTCCAACCCCGCGACGGTGGCTTCTACATCGGCATGTTGCACCCGGATACCTCGTACGACCTCCGCACGGAGGCTGCGACTTCGGGAGCAAACGTGTGGCGTGAGCCGCACACCTACACCGACACTGGTGTGGGCAACATCTGGAACGGTGAGGTTGGTGTCTACGAAGGCGTCAAGTTCATCGAGTCTGCTCGTGTAGAGCAGGTATCCAATGGTGTGACGCGCACGGTCAGCAACAAGGCTCTGACGAGCAATGTTGCGACCCTGACCACCTCTGCCGCTCACGGCTTTGAGGTTGGCGAGACTGTGACCGTCGCTGGCGTGGACGCAACCTTCAACGGTTCGTTCACCGTCGCGTCGGCCCCGTCGGCGACCACGTTCACTTACGCAAAAACTGCGTCGAACGTGTCGTCTACCTCGGCGTCGGGTACCGTTACCTCACTCGATCACAAGGTGGTCGTCATGGGTAAGCAGGCCCTTCTGGAAGCAGTGTCGTACGAACCGAAGACAGTAATCTCACCCATCACCGATAAGTTGATGCGGTTCCGCTCTGTCGGATACAAGGGATTGCGCGGCTGGAATATTTACCGGCCAGAGGCTCGCTACGTCATCAACTGCACGTCCAGCATCTAGTAAATCGCTAGATCAAAGCGGGAGGGGGCTGCCACGAGCGGCCCTCTCTCGCACTAGAAGGAGAATTATGTGCGCCTCTTGTGGTTGCAAAGACGTGAACGACGTCATGATTCCGGGGAATAACGCCAAGAACGGCAAGATCCCCGATCAGAAGGTCGGGCACAAAGTAGACATGAATTACAAGTACAAAGCAGTTCCAGTGGAAAAGGCCAAGAACAATAAGTAGGAGAATTCGTGTCTGCTTACACGGATAACGCTAAACGCGAGCGGATCAAGAACCGGATTATGGCTGGCTCCAGAGGGGGCCGTGCCGGTCAATGGACTGCTCGTAAAGCGCAACTGCTGGCTCAGGAGTACAAGAAGGCTGGCGGTGGATACACGGGGTCAAAGACCAAGAAGCAGAGATCTTTGTCCAAGTGGGGGAAGCAGAACTGGCGCACGTCTGATGGCTCCAAGTCGGAAGGCAAGAAGCGATACCTGCCTGACAAGGCTTGGAAAAACATGACCGCCGCTGAAAAGCGGGCGACCAATAGGGCCAAAGCCAAAGGTAATCGTGAGGGCAAGCAGTTCGTTGCTCAACCCAAGAAGATTGCGAAGAAGACCAAGAGGTACAGAAGTGGCTAAGTTGTGGCGAGGCCCAACGCTTGAGATAAAGCGTGGCAGGCCGGATCCATTGTGGTGGACTTCAATCTTTGACGCAAAAACTGTTGTCAAGAAAGATGGCACCTGGCGGACAATAATGACGCCGCAGGGTGACTTTCTTGCGCAGTGTGACGTTGTGCTGCGTGGCGGATTTGACATTGAAATTACTGACGAACTGGCAACCGAGTTGACGGCTGCTGGTTTTTCGCAATACATCTCGGAGTTGTAATGTCTTTACATCGTGTGGTGAAGCACCCGGAGTACGTTGAGGGTTGCTTTGGTTGCAAGGCATCCACCTTGTCTTACCAAAATATGCACATTCGTGCGGTGTCCCACGCAAACGACAAAGAGTTGAACGCTTACCGCAGTGCGCGTAAGCACGGAATCCAGCCAAAAACTACAAAACTGAAGGACGTCAATGCAGCAGTTAGGGCTTCGGATACTCTCGGCAGGGCGGTAAAAGCGTGAGCACATTTTTAGAAATTATTGAGGATACTCTTGCAGAAGTATCTTCGTACGTCAGAAACCAGGAAGCGATCACAGTAATAACGCAGACTGCGACTGACTCGGAAACGACCTTGACTGTGGACGATGCGAGCAGCCTGAGTCGCGGCGTCGTAGAGATCGGTGACGAACTCATTTACATCAAGTCTGTGAATCAGACCGCTGGCACCGTTTCGGTTCTTCCGGGCGGTCGAGGGTGGCGCGGAACAACTGCCAGCGCACATAGCGTCAACACAATCCTGCGAAACAATCCGACGTTTCCTCGTGACCAAGTGCGGCGAGCAATCAACGACACCATTCGGGGAATTGACCTGCGTGCGCTTTCTTCTCACGAGTTTGAGTTTGATGGGACTCAGTACGCTTACGCAATGCCGACAGATTTCCAGGATGTCACGGGTGTCGCCTGGAATGCACCTGACTCAACCGAGGTCTGGCCTCTTATCAAGAGATATCGAATTGATCGTAACTACCGAGCAACGGGTGATACCTCGACGGTTCGCGCTGCTATTGTCTTGATGGAATACCCGATGCCTGGGCGGAATGTTCGCGTTCAGTACGCGAAGTACCCCACCGCGTTGTCTGCCGACACCGATGACTTTTATTCAACCACAGGGCTGCCCGCCTCCGCCGAGGACGTTATTCGCTTTGGTGCTATGTGGCGTCTAGTTTCTACTATCGACCCGGGCAAGGTGGTGGCAACGACTCCATCCGCCGATTTGGTGGATACCCCAATCGGCCCCGGCGACTCAACGTCGGTTGCTCGATACTTGTATCAGTTGTTCAACGTTCGCTTGGCGGAAGAAAAAGCGAAGCAGCAAGACAACTACTTGTCAATCATTCAATACGCGAGGTAACGCATGGGAACTCCTGCTCGGTATTATTCATCTACGGCGGTCACCACCACCCTCTCGGGGTCAATTAGTGCGACGGACACGGCGTTGACGGTAGCCTCATCTAGCGGCTTCCCGTCCAGTTACCCGTACACGCTGATCTTGGAGAAGGACAGTGCTAATGAAGAGATCGTCACGGTCACGTCTCTTGCTGGCAGCAACTTTCAGATTACTCGTGGTGTGGACGGCACTTCGGGACGTACTCACTCGGCTGGCACGTCGGTCGAGCATGGTGTCTCCGCCCTGGACTTCACGGATCAGCGCAGCCATCAGGCTGCGGCAGCCAATGTTCACGACATTGGATCGTCGGCGAGCGTTGTTGGAACTGACACTTCGCAAACGCTGACGAATAAGACCCTGACCAGCCCGACAATCAATGCTGCGACTTTGAGCGGCACACTGTCGGGTGGGGCAACCTTGTCGGGCCAGACAATCACGAGCGCCACTCTTGGTGGTGCTTTGGCTGCTGGAACGAACAAGATCACGGGGTTGGGTGATCCGACAGCGGCGCAAGATGCAAGCACGAAGGCTTACGTCGATTCGGTTATCGCGACTGGCGCGTCGAACGCTACTGCTGCGGCTAGTTCGGCTACTGCTGCTGCTACGTCTGCGACTGCGGCGGCTACGTCTGCCACAGGTGCCGCGTCGAGTGCGACAGCGGCAGCGTCGAGCGCCACGTCGGCAGCAGCATCGTACGATTCTTTCGATGATCGGTATTTGGGGGCCAAGTCGTCCGATCCCGGAACCGACAACGATGGCGACGCTTTGGTTACCGGAGCCCTCGTGTTCAATACCACATCAAACGAGATGAAGGTGTGGAACGGGTCGGCTTGGCAACTCGTTGACAGTTCGACTGGCATTTCAGAAACACTGATTGACGCTAAGGGTGACCTGATCGTTGGGTCTGCCGATAACACGGCTGCTCGTTTGGCTGTCGGGACTGACACGTTCGTGCTTACCGCTGACTCAGCGGAAGCGACAGGGTTGAAATGGTCTGCGTCCACAGGTGGCGGCGCAGGATTGCAAGATGTTTTCTTTTTGATGGGAGCGTAAGACAATGGCGACAGCCTACAAATATGCACAGGTGCAGGGCACGGCAGCCGTTGGGACGTTTGCCACCTTGTACACGACCCCTGGTTCGACTGAGGCGGTCATCTCTTCCCTCGTGATCTGCAACCAGTCGTCATCGGCTATCACGGTGCGGATTGGCTTGGACGCAACAGAGGGTACACCGGGTGCTTCTGAGTTTCTCGTGTATGACGCGATCGTTGCCGGTAATGACACGGTGGCGTTGACGCTTGGTATCACGATGCCTGCGTCTAAGTACCTGCGGGTGTCTAGTTCAGCGAACACTATTGCGTTCTCGGCCTTCCTCTCGGAGATTACATAACATGACGATGAGTTCGTTCAGCGGATCTGGGTTGATTGGTTCTGTGCCTGGTAACGCGGTGATTAGCGATACGCCTACGGGGACGTATACGTCTGGGTCTGCCTCGTACAGTTTCTACACGCTGACGGCATCAGGTTCTCTGAACGTGACCACCGCTGGCCTTGCCGACATAATGCTTGTGGCCGGAGGCGCAGGCGGCGGCACAAACTCAGCAAGCGCGGGGGGCGGCGGTGGCGCAGGCGGGATGCTAGTCGTATCCGGTGCGTACCTCACATCAGGAAGCCAAACGATTGTCGTTGGGGCCGGAGGCACTACGCAGAACAACACATTCAATAGCCTTCCCGGTTCTGCTTCACGCTGCGGCTCGTACTACGCGGTCGGGGGCGGCGCGGCAGGCACACGAGATACGGCTCTGAACTATGCCGCTGCCCCCGGTGGTTCTGGCGGCGGCGGTGCTGGTTCCGATCAGGCTGCTCAAGCGGGTGGAGCAGGCGTATCTGGCCAAGGCAATAACGGCGGTGCGGGTGTTCACAACGGAGCGGGCGGTGGAGGTGGCGGTGCTGGCGCAGTCGGCACAGGCGCAGCCAGCAACGTTGGCGGCGCAGGAGGCGCAGGCCTAGCCAATGAGTTCACAGGCTCATCCGTCACCTACGCGGGTGGTGGAGGCGGTGCAGGTAATGGATCAACTGCTGGTGCTGGTGGTTCCGGTGGCGGCGGTGCGGGTGCAACTGGAGGGTCGTCTAGCGGCACGGCAGGCACAGCAAACACGGGTGGCGGGGGCGGTGGGTCTGAGTTTGCGAATCACCCGACCGGATCTGGCGGCGCAGGCGGCAGCGGAATAGTTGTTGTACGAGTGAGGACAGCATGAGTATTCAACGGTTATCTGAAGCGACTCTTGGCGCGGGATCAACAGTCCCTTCGGCGGGTCGGTTTGCTCAACTTTCTGGTGGCACTTACACGACGTACACAAGTGGATCAACCACCTATGGAGTCCACACATTCACCGCGTCTGGCACTTTGACTGTCGCATCTAGCGGTGTCGTTGATGTTCTTGTCGTTGGCGGTGGGGGTGCAGGAGCGTCAGGTCAGTTTTACGGTGGAGGTGGCGGTGGAGCCGGAGGAGTCATTGAGGTCGGCTCACATTTTCTTGAACCGGGAGCAGTCACAGTAACCATCGGTGCGGGTGCTGCTGCGGGTGCAGGGCTGGGCACGAGTAGTCGCGTTGGTGAGTTGTTTGCTTTTGGTGGCGGCCTTGGCGGGGGCTACGACGTAGCGGACGTTGGTGGCTACTACGGTGGGCTTTCGGGAGCGTCGGGTGGTGGCGGCAACACGCACACGAACGCAAGCAAAAATCCCGGCATTGGGGTTACCGGCCAAGGAAATGACGGCGGAGCAGGCGTAAGCAGCACGAGCGCGGGTCAAGGCTCAGGTGGTGGAGGCGGTGCCGGAGCCGTGGGCGCGGCAGGTAGCGGAACCACGGGTGGCGCAGGCGGGGCAGGTCAAGCATCTTCGCTGCAAACAGGCAGCGCACAAACGTATGGTGGCGGTGGCGGTGGCTACGGCACGACCAAGGGTGCAGGCGGCGCTGGTGGCGGCGGTGCTGCGTTAGCCGGAGCAACGGGCACAGCCGCTACTGTGAATACTGGCGGTGGAGGTGGTGCTGCTTACAATAGTGGTAGTGCTTCCGTTGCTGGTGGTGCTGGTGGCTCAGGGATCATCGTGGTACGAACGATCATCGGTGGCTCTGCTGCGGGTGTCGTAGCGACTGGTGGCACGGAAACTACTTACACGGGTGATGGAGCGAATGGTGTCGCTGGTCAGTCGTACAAGGTTCACTCGTTTACTTCTTCTGGTTCGCTGACTGTGAGCGCGGCTGGCTTCGTAGACTCTGTTGTCATCGGCGGTGGTGGAGGCGGCGCTAAGGGGCCTTCCGGCGGCGGTGGGGCAGGACAGTATTTTGAGAAGCAACTTTACTTCGCACCCGATACTTACACGGTCACTATTGGCGCGGGTGGTGCTGGATCAAGCACGACCGCAGACAGCAGCAACGGATTGCAGTCACGGCTAGGAGAGTTTTGGGCAGTTGGCGGCGGTGGGTCTACTAACCGTGGCATTGGACGCGACGGTGGTTCTGGTGGTGGTGGTGGCGACGTAACGGTCACTCCTGGTGTTACCACGGCAGGTGGTTTTTCTGGTGGTTCGGGAGGAAGCCAATGTGGTGGCGGTGGAGGTGGTGCAGGGCAAGTTGGCGAGGACGGCTCTGACTCGTCTACTCGTGAAGGCGGCGATGGTGGTAACGGAGTTGCTTCAAGCATTACGGGCTCGTCCGTCACTCGGGGAGGAGGCGGCGGTGCTAATGGTGCTTTTGCGCATGGCGCGGGTGGCTCTGGTGGAGGCGGCGCAGGTTCTGCGACGACAGGCGGCGATGGTTCTGTGAACACAGGATCAGGTGCGGGTTCTGGTGGTTCATCTGCAGGTGGCAACGGTGGCAGCGGAATCGTAATTCTTAGGTACGCAATCTAGGAAGAGGAAAAATGGCACACTCTGATAATGCTCACGCGGTTCGCGTGGAGGACGGGATCGTTCGGGAAGTCATCGTGATCCCGTACTGCAACGATAACGACAATGAAATTACCGGTTACTGCAACGGGCTTGGCTTAGCGGGTACCTGGATGGATACCTCGTACCTTGGTTCCCGGCGTGGTCGTTACGCCGGTATCGGTTTCACTTACGACGCTGACGAGGATGTGTTCGTCGCTCCTGTTGTTGAGGAAGAGGTTCCATAGTGCATTGGAATCTTGATACTCCTGGCGCTTTGCTAGCCGTACTGAGTATCTTCGGTCTGCTTCTTTCAGGCTTGATCTTCGTGATTGACGCTCGCATCAGCC